>JABAOF010000135.1_pt1 | contig 24733 bp, 20 predicted proteins | sample 7062171 | NCBI WGS metagenome assembly JABAOF01 (sample SAMN14538628, study PRJNA623070) | marine sediment metagenome | biome: marine biome [ENVO:00000428]; feature: marine pelagic biome [ENVO:01000023]; material: deep marine sediment [ENVO:00002113] | place: India: Gulf of Khambhat ...
GTCCATGCCCGAAGAGATGGATCCTGAGAAGGCACTCAGCCCGGATGGGAATAGGCAGACCCGAAATGTCGCAGAATTTCTGAGAGAGAAAAACATTCGAGTCGATTCAATCTGGCACAGTCCAAAAAAGAGAGCGGTTCAAACAGCTCGTATCATGGCTGAAATACTTGCCCGTTCCAATATTCAAGAAAGAAAGAATCTCAATCCGTTAGAACCGATTGGGGACCTTCCCGGGGAAATCAAATCATTGAATACGGATTTGATGATCGTCGGGCACCTGCCATTTTTACAGAAGCTGGCATCATTCCTTTTGAGCGGCTCAGAGGAAAACCAGTTTATTTCCATCAGAAATTCAGGTGTCATTTGTCTGGAATACACAGATGCTTGGAAGCTTTTATGGGCAGTGGTCCCTGAATTATTGGAAAAGAGAGGCGAGCAAACTGAGTTTGACAGCTCAAAGTTCGGCTGTTAGTTGACGTATTTTAATGCACAAGAAGAGGATTGAATAACTCTAACTCAGGTCACGTATCCGGACTTCAATCCCCTTTACGCCTTTCAACAGCTCGACGATCATTGATGTGTCTGTCCGGCCGTAATGATAGGGGTAAAGGATTTTAGGCTTGAATGCCTTGGCCGCGTCAGCCACCATCTCTGGGGTCATCGTGTAGGGGAGATTCATCGGTAAGAAAGCGATATCAATATTTTTCAGCGCTTTCATTTCTGGGATGTTCTCCGTGTCACCAGCCACATACACTCTTTTGTTACCGAAAGTGACGATGTAACCATTGCCGTCACCTTTTGGATGGTAGGGCATGTTTTCTCTTCTCATGTGCACGATGTTGTAGGCCGGGACAGCCTCGATCTTCAAGCCCATAACCGTTTTGATGTCACCGTTTTTCATGATTATGCCGCCATCCACTTTCTTAGTGCAGTTCTTAGTTAAGATGATCTCTGTATTGTCTTTCCTGATCATGGAGATGACGTCAGGATCAAGGTGGTCTCCATGTTCATGAGTGATGAGGATGAGGTCGGCCTTCGGAAGTCGGGAATAATCTGCAACCCGCTTGTAAGGGTCAACATGGACAATTTTCCCATCAAAAGTGAACATCAGTGTTCCGTGACCGATGAACGTGATCTTCAGATCACCATGAGAGGTTTGAAAGATATCCGATGAAAAATCCTTTTGAGAAATCGCTGTCAGAACACACACTATCATTAAAGCCGTAGCTAGAACTGAAAATTTACGCATCATAACCCTCCTTTATTCGAATCCTGTTGCCAAAAGAATTCTTATTCAGTGTACAGATGTCTAGTCGGGAGGTCAAGCACTCAGGATTTCATGCGCATGAGTCAGCTTTTCTTTGACTTTCAGACTGTAGGGACAGGCGGTGTCGCAGTGCCCGGAACAGCTAGCACAGTGGAGAGGCTTCTTGTGCTCCTCCAACTCCCCATAATACCGCATGGCTTCTTTTTCCATACGGTAATCCTCAAAGTACATTTTGAACCGAAGAACATCGTTAATGGCGACATTCTGGGGGCAGGAAGCCAGGCATTCTTGGCAGCTGATCCTGCAGTATTGATCCTTGGTTTGACGCTGATACTCGGCGATCACTTTTAAATCCGTCCTGTTCAGTGGTTTTCCAGAAGTGGAAACATATTCTTCGACATGGGAGTAACTGCTCATGGTCGGGATACAGGTGTTAATATTCGAATTGCTGAGAACCCAGCGCAGAGCGGCCTGCGGATAGCTCACGTCCTGGCTGATGAGTGATTTCAGGTTTCCGTGTTTACCTCCGGCAAAAACTTTCATCGCCACCGTGCCTATTCCTTTCTGATGAACCGGCCCGAGGAGGGATTCAATGGCTTCGCCCTCATCGTGGTTGTAGATAAGGAGAACAACCTGCCCGAAATCATTATTAAGGACTTGCTTTAATGTCAATTTGGCATTATGTGTGGAGAAGCCCGTGAACCGGACTTTCCCGTCTTTTTTAAGCTGGGCATAAGCGGCCTGGATCTCTTCGTTCTCCAACAAAGTGAGGTCACTGACACCATGCACCATGGCAATATCTATGTAGTCAGTCTGCAGGCGTTTCAGACTTTCCTCGACTCTTTTGATGATCTGATCTCTTTTGACCTTGGGATTCAAACCGTGCTTCGTCGTGATCGTGATTTTATCTCTGACATCTTTGAGAGCCTGGCCGATGTAGGATTCACTCTTGGTGCGCATATAGCTTTCGGCTGTATCGAAATAAGTCACCCCCAGGTCATAGGCATACCTAAGGACATTCGGTTCAAAGAAAGAGATAGCTCCACAGCTCACATCCGGCACTTTAATTCCCGTTTTTCCTAGATCATTATATTTCTGGATTTTTATGGAAGAGGAATCTCCCTGCGCCAGACCTGAGTTCCTCGGACTCTCTTTGATATTTCTTGAAAGACCAAATCCCAGCACGCTTGAAGAAAAAGCTGTTAAAAAGTTTCGACGGTTAATCTTCGCCATGATTTCCTCCTTGTGTGAATTCACTTTTTTTTGATTCGGATAACCAAGAGGGGTTCCAATTGTTCAGCCAGTTGTGAAAATTCTGGAGAAATCAAGTAAATGAGATAATTATCCCCTCTGCGGTTTGGTACCATAAATTTGGCTCCGGGACCCAGCTCATTCCTGGGCGGGAATGCTTCATGAAAATCGATTTCCAACTCTGTATCGGCAATTTGAAGAATCAGTTTATCCTTTGCTTTGAATCCGGCTTTCTGTATGCATACTTCTGTCCAGTTCGTGCCAATCGTGAGTATGTTTCGTCTAAAGCTCGATTGGACGATGTTTCCTTTTAAGGAGCCCTGACCGATTTCCACGTCTCCGACATTGACGTCAAGATTGGAGAAGAAGTCTTCTTCCAAAGGCTGGTTGACCTTCACATCAGAGACTTCGACAGTGCTTCCTCTTATTCCCACCTGAGAAGCGAACCATGAGGTGGGAATCTTCACACCTTCTATTTCCTGGTAAGGGCCGAAGTCGTGGTTCTCTTCATGCTTGTTCTGCTCTTCATCGTACCCTTTGAGCACCAATCGTTTGAGTAGGTAATCTTTAGAATCAAGATAGAACTCAGCCTCTAGATCACCTAAGGTTGTTGAGAGCATGTGGAGTTCCTGTGGTCCAAAATTTTTCAGCCCGTGATACTTCAGCTGGCCCTGAAAATTACTAAGAGTAAATAAACCAGCTCTGAGGAGGGCTAGAGATTGAGAAATGGATTTCTGGAGCCCCGAATATTCAGAAATATTGTTGAAACAGTTTCTTTGTGCTTTGTCCTTATCGATAAGTATGACTTCAGTGATGATCGGTGCCTGGCCTTCAGTCAGCTTCATCACCCCATCTGAAGATAGGTAATAGGTAGTCGGGCCATAACGGAAAGAGAAGTTTTTAATCTTTGATAAATTTTCTTTTCCTCCTGCGGCCATAATGTTTTGCTCTACGATTTTGTTGGCCTGGGAACAGGAAAGAAAAATGAATCCGGAGAGAATCAAAAAACAAACGGTACAAAAAATCCATCGATGTTTGACCATTTTATCCTCCTCCTCGTTATAAAATGGAGAATATTCTAATGAATAATTTCTTTTTCCGCAAGATGAAAAATGAAAAATCGCTTGAATTCAAAATAAAATGGAGGGGATGTGTGAAAAAACGATTGAACTCATCAGCCTACAATTCTTATAATAAGGTTCCATCATAATTAAAGGAGTGTACCAGTGAAAATTTATAATAGCGTATTGGAATTAATAGGAAAGACTCCTTTGATACGCCTTAATCGTATTCAAGAGGATATTAAAGCCATCATTTTAGCAAAGCTGGAGTATTATAATCCAAGCGGGAGCGTCAAAGATCGAATAGCGCTCTTTATGATCGAAGAGGCAGAACGCCAGGGAAAGATAAAAAAAGGTGATTGCATCGTCGAGCCGACAAGCGGAAACACAGGAACGAGTCTGGCCTTGGTTTGTGCATTGAAAGGCTACCGCATGATTGCAGTCATGCCAGAGCGAATGAGCCAGGAACGCAAAGATATGATGACAGCCTTTGGAGCTGAATTGGTACTTGTTCCCAGCCATGGGGATGCGGAACCTGGTAAGTTCACCAAAGAAGACGTCGAAGGTGCACTATTTAAGGCTGAGGAGCTAGCTTCCAAACCCGGCTATTTCATGCCCAATCAATTTGCGAATCCCGCAAATACCCTTGCCCATCAGGAGACAACCGCTGAAGAGATTTGGGAGGCCACACACGGGAAGATGGATGCTTTTATTGCGGGAGTGGGGACTTCAGGTACTGCCATGGGAGTCAGTCTGGGTTTAAAGGGAAAAAATCCACAGATAAAAATTTATGTGGTGGAACCAGCGGAATCTGCTGTCATTGCTGGAGAGCCTCCTGGATATCACAGGCTCCAGGGAATAGGGGAAGGATTTGTCCCTGATCTTTTAGAGCATGAACATTATGATGAAATCATAAAAATCACGGATGAGGAAGCCAAAGCCACAGCCTGCCGGCTCGCTCGCCTTGAAGGGATCTTTGCAGGGTATTCTGCTGGAGCGAATGTCTTTGCCAGCTTGAAAGTGGCCGCAGATTTGGGGGAAGGGAAAACTGTCGTGACAGTCATCCCTGATTCGGGAATGAAATATTTAAGCACAGAGCTCTTTCATCATGATCCAGAAATATGCACAATTCATTGCTGCTCTCTGGAAAAATCAGAGATGCCAGAGGAATGTCAGGATGGTGCTGTTCGTTGCTGTATCCTTGAACCCTGTGATAAAGGAAAAGCTTAAAACCTAATTTCAAACATCTTTGCTGTTCATACTCTTTGCGTATCTTTCGTCTTTCTTTTGAAATGTCATAAGCATAATTTTGCCTATCCATTGAACGATCATTGCGACTCAGGATTGACTCCGTGATTCCTATCAAATTTCGCCGATATTCTGGTTTTTCTCATTTTTCAAAAAAATGGTGGAAAATAAAATTTATGTTCATTTCCAGGGGAAAATCAAAGGATTTGTTTCAAAAAAATTGACAGAAATCGGCACTTGGAATAAAATGAATGGTCAACTTCATCCAGACATTATGCGCTTTTGGCAGTCATTCATGAGAAGATTTCCTCGAATATCTGTTTTCTTCATCGGTTTATCTTTTCTTTTTTCCGTTTGGGCCTGCATTCCTTTTGCCAAGAAATTCGATCTTGTGATTCAAAACGGTTTCATCATCGATGGAACTGGAAATCCCTGGTTTAAAGCCGATATCGGTATAAGGGAAGGCCGAATAGTCAGGATTGGGTTTATAGATGATAAACAGGGAAAGAAGATTATTAACGCCCAGGATTTAATTGTCAGCCCTGGATTCATCGATGTCCACACTCATTGTGACCGAGGAATTGTGAGGATTCCCACTGTTGATAACTATGTCTATCAAGGGGCCACTTCTGTTATCGGCGGAAACTGCGGCGGGCATCCTTTTCCCCTGAAGGAGCTTTTCAAAAAAATCGAGGATCAAGGAATAGCACTCAATTTTGGCTGCCTCGTCGGTCATAACACCATCAGACGGGAAGTCATGGAAATGAAGATGAAAGCTCCTTCGGCAGAAGAGATGGAAAGCATGAAATCCTTGATTTACCAGGAGATGGAAGTCGGTGCGTTGGGATTTTCGACAGGGCTGTCTTATCTTCCAGGCGCGTATTCGGAAAAAGATGAGCTTGTGGAGCTTGCCTCTGTAGTCACAAGTTTTGGGGGAGTGTATGCCACCCATCTCAGAGATCAAGGACTTTACATAACCGAAGCGATTGAAGAAGCCATCGAGATTGGAGAGACAAATAACATCCCGGTTCTTATATCTCATATTAAGCTGGCTGATGATGTGGTGTGGTATGAGCTTGAACGAATAACCGAACCAGTTGAAAAAGCCAGGAAAAGAGGCGTGGAAGTGACTCTTGATCAGTACCCTTATACAGCGACCAGCTCCGGTTTTGGCAGCAGTTTTCCTTCCTGGGCTTTTGAAGGGGGGAATGAAAACTTTTTGAAGAGACTAGAAAACGAAGAGAATTACGCAAAAATCAAATCTTACGTCATAAAAAGAAGACTGACCTCTACAAAAGGAATAAACAAACCGGAAACCATATACATCGCTAACTCAAGGAAATTTCCGGAATATATCGGGAAAAACCTTCAGAAGATTCTTCTTTCACAGGGGAAAGAACCCACCATTGAGAACACTGCCGATTTAATCATCGAAATCCAGAAGAATGGAGGAGCATCGGGAGTGTTTTTTCAGATGAATGAGAAGGATGTTGAGGGTTTAATGCGCCTTCCTTATACCATGCATGGTTCGGATGGTGGAATCCAAGAGAAAGGACGGGGTGTCCCTCATCCGAGAAATTATGGCACTTTCCCCAGGGTGATTTCCCATTATGTGCGAAAACAAGGCGTTATCTCTCTGGAAGAGGCTATCCGTAAGATGACTTCTTTCCCTGCCCAGACTTTCGGGCTTAAAGGGAGAGGAATGCTACAAGAAGGATTCTTTGCAGATATAACCATTTTCGATAAAAACCAATTTGAGGATAAGGCGACATTTTCCGCACCGCATCAATACAGCCAGGGTCTCCACTATGTAATCGTTAACGGAGAACTGGTGCTGGAAAAGGGAGAGCATACTGGAAAACTGCCTGGGATGATTCTCTACAGAATGGATTGAACTCAAGGAGGAAAAATGATTATCAAGAAAAATGCGGACGTGCCAGAGGCCCCAGTAGAGGAAGAAGAGGTCAAGAACGTTCTCCGAAAGATTCTCATCGGCCCTGAGGATGGTTCTCACAAAATCATCATGAGGCATTTCAAGGTTCTTCCTGAAGGCCACACTCCTTTTCACAGCCATGGCCACGAGCACGTTGTCAAAGTTGAAAAAGGAAAGGGGATTGTTGTTCGAGAGTCGGGTGAAGAAGTTATGGTCTCCCAGGGACAGAGTCTTCTCGTTGAAGAAAACGAGACACACCAGTTTAAAAATCCTTTCCCTGAGCCCTTCGAATTTTTATGTGTCATTCTTAATCCAGAAAAGACGAGTTAGATAGAATATGACTCCGTCAAGCTGAGCGATGCAAGCAAACACAAACAAAGCGATTGAGTTCCTACTTGCTAGAGGGAATCTGCCTATTCTGTACTGGCTTAAAAAAGATATACTCGAGGTTCCTGTGGACAGGGAACACAAAAATCTGCAGAAATTTGCTGCCCGAATCAGGATTATAAAGAGCCAGCGGTCCAATGGAGGATGGTGCAGGAGGAAGTACGAAGGCGATCCGCGCTGGGAAAAAACTTATTTTATTGTTGAGACGTTAAGGAACGTGCTCAAGCTAAACAACTACGGATGTTCTTATGAAGATGAGGAATTGAAAAAGGCAGTTAAATTCATGTTCTCCACTCAGACCAAATCAGGCGATTTTCGGGGTGCCTACTTGAATGAATTTGCTCCGACCTATCATGCGTTGACTCTTGAAGCCTTATGTCTATTTGGATTGGATAAAGATGAAAGGACTCAAAAAGGATTCAGATGGATTGTTAAAAACAGACAGAATGACGGAGGATGGGTTATTCCTTATCGAACTATTGACCAGGAAGAACTCAAGAGCCGTTACAATTTTGAAGCTCAGTCTAAACTTGAGCCCATCAAACCAGATAAATCACAGCCTTTTTCCCATCTTGTGACAGGGATGGTTCTTCGTGCCCTGGCTGCCTCTCCGACCTGGAGAAAGAGTAAGGAAGCCTGGAAAGCCGGGGAGCTTTTGTTGAGCCGCTTTTTCAAAGAAGATAAGTATGATGACCGGTGGCTACCTTCGTATTGGGAAGAGATCACATATCCTTTTTGGGCCACAGATATCCTCAGTAGTCTTGATTCTCTGTCCACGATCGGTTTTCCAGCGGATAACGAAAAAATTCAGTATGCCCTCAATTGGCTGCTCAGCAAACAGTCTAAACAAGGGTATTGGGAGGCAGGGAATAAAAAGACAACTCTGGAGGATCATCTTTGGGTGACATTCGCGGTTTTAAGGGTGTTGAAGAAGTTCGGGCTGTTTGAGATTTAGGCTTTCCCTCTCATTCCTTTTTCAATGGATATGCTCGATTATGCGTTCTTCCATATCTCTTATGACTGTGAGAAGACGGGCTCGTGTGAGATAGAGAGCTTGATTCAATTTTTGCTCTTCCTTAGGATTTTTATGTTTAAGAGCGATATTCGTGAAAGAACTGTTTTTTTCAAAACAATTCATTATATTCGTTACAAGTTTCTTCAATGATTCTGAGTCAAATTCTTTTTTAGCCACGATATTCTTTGATTCATCGTGGTAATGTGAAAAAACATTGGCCCATTCACTATTTTCTCCGGCTCTCAACAGGACGGCGAGTTCATTAAGCACAAGAGCGAGCTCTTGGACTCGCCATTTTTCGACTTTTTGCATAGCACGCTAATGATGACAAAATTACCAGAAAAAATCGAGTGAAATTTTGAAACATGATGATTATGATACTATCATGAACGTTCCTTTGGACTGAATTCCATGCGATATTTTCTGTGTTTAGGTAGCAATCTTGGGGATAGAGAGAAAAATCTTGGACAGGCACACTCTTTGCTGAGAGAAAAAGGGATTAGAATCGTTCAATCGTCCTCGCTTTATGAGACCCAACCTGTAGATCTTCATTCCCCCCAGCCCTGGTTTTTGAATCAGGTTATTGAGATCGAAACAGGGATTGCCCCTTCGAATTTACTGGATTTGATCAAAGGAATAGAAAGATTGATGGGAAGAAATACTCTAGTTCAAAAAGAACCTCGAGTGATTGATATTGATATTCTTCTAGCTGAGGATAAGGTTATCCAGACCAAGGAATTGAGCATTCCTCATCCGAGGTTAGATAAAAGAAATTTTGTGCTTGTTCCGTTTGCGGAGATATCTCCTGAGACAGTGCATCCAATCCTCAAAGAAAACATTCAGAATCTTCTGGAGGGGTCGACCGACCGTTCGACTGTGAAGCCGGTTAAGAAAACGCATTTTCAGTCGCCGTAATTTCTTTTTGGGACTGACCATTTCAGAGTTGATAGGCACAGGATTGGAATAATGTCCATAACAAGCCATTCAAATAAAATCTTATCTCAACATACCGACTTTCAAAGTCTGCACTCAAGAGAACAGGAGAAAAAATTTGCCTTAAGCCTTAATATCGTTTATCATAATTATTCATATTTTATTAATATATTTTAGACTTGATGCAAAAATACATTCATTTTATCCTTATATTTTTATTCTCAACAATTCAGGCTTTAGCCGTTGAGATCAAGGGGAAAGTCCTGAATCTGGGGGGGAGCCCAGTCATCAAGGCGGAAGTCCTTCACCGTTCGAGTGGAGTCAAATCTATAACAGATGCGGAAGGCCTTTTCACTCTCGTCGTTCCAGATGATACGAGAATACGCCTCGAAATAAATCATCCGGACTACGTCGAGCAAGAAGTCATCCTCACCGAAAAAAACCTTCAGAAACGGATAGTCATCACACTTGTTCCTTATATTATTCAGAGAGAAGAAGTGGTGGTAACGGCCATGAGACATCCTGAGTCTTCTGCAAGCGTACCAGCCGCTGAAACGGTTGTCCTTCATGAAGATTTAGAAGAAAAGATGGCCCCGAACATCACAGAAGGAATTTCGTCCATGCCCGGAGTCTCCAGTATGGGGGCAGGAGGCTTTTCCCTGGTTCCCAACATTCGAGGCTTAGCCAGACGGAGAGTGCTGATTTTAATCGACCATGCCCGGGTAACGAGTGATAGGCGTACTGGGCCGAATGCTTCATTTATTGACCCTAAAGATATTGAAAGAATCGAGGTTTTGCGCAGTCCTTCTTCGGTTCTTTATGGTTCCGATGCCATAGGCGGAGTTATCCATATCCTCACCAAAAAGCCGTCCCTACAGGATGGTTTCAGCGGAATAATAAACGGGAAATACAGAACCATTAACCAGGAGAAGGGCGGAGGCGTTACGCTTGAGGGGAGCCGGAAGAACACAGGATTTTACCTGTCCTTTCAGGCAAATGATGCGGAGAATTACTCATCTCCATCAGGAGAGATTCTTCAGTCCCAGTTTACTCAGGGAACTCTCATCGGCAAAATCTCTCATGTGACTGATAAAAGGGAAATCTTCGTCAGTTTTTTCGGCTCGAGAGGACATGACATCGGAAAAGCCAATCAGCTGAGTTTGACACAGCCAACATGGTATCCCAAAGAAAACCAGAATTATTTCCAGATTCATTGGAATGAGAAAGGACTGGGGAAGGAAGGTGAGCTGGCATTTCAAGCTTACCTGAATCCCAATTTTCTCGAGACAATCAAAGTAACGCTAGATGAGGCCACAAGAGTTAAAACAGAAGAATCCTACAGCAAGATTCAAAGTTTGAATTTCGGAGCTCATCTTTCTTATAGAAAAAAAATTGGAGAGCATTTTCGGCTGTCTGGTGGTTTGGATCTTTACAGCCGGTCCGCAGTTGAGTCAACCACTAAAGACACCGATTTTGATGCTTCAGGAAATGTAACCAATGTATTGGAACAGAAACCCTTTTCTCAAGGGGAAAGAATGGACCTGGGGATTTTTCTCTCGGCAGATTATTTCGGTGTGAATAATCTTGATTTAATCGGAGGAATCCGTTGGGACAACATCCAGTTGAATGCTTTACCCGGAGACACTCCTCCCTCAGTTGAAAGTGATTATACGGCATGGACAGGATTTTTGGGAGGGTCATTCAAGCTGACCGAAGAGATTGTGCTATTTGCCAACATTGCCAAGGCATACAGAGCTCCGAGCTTGAACGAATTATTTTATTCTGGGGTCACAGGGAGGGGCATGATTATCGCTCAACCTGACCTTAGGCCGGAGACCAGTTTTAACCTGGATGGAGGAGTGAAATTTATCTTCAAGCGGCTTTTTACAGGTCTCTATTTATTTTACTATGAAATAGATGACCTGATCGAACGCTATATGATAGACCCAATCGAAAGAATCAGGACTTACGGAAATGTGGAAGAAGGACGGCTTAGTGGCTGGGAATTGGAAGTGGAATATTATCCTGTACCCAAATGGAAGCTTTTCGGAAATTTGTATTCGATTAAAGGAACGAGCACGGTCACAAGCGAACCTCTCAATGACATTCCTCCCTCGCGGTTGTTTCTGGGAACGCGTGTCTGGTTTGGGCGTTTCACCACTGAAATGAACGCGACGATCCAGTTGAAAAAGGATGATATGGGGCCGGATGAGATGCTATTCGATCTTCCAGGCTATGAAGTTGTCAATCTTAAGGCCAGTTATTATTACAATAAATCTTTCCGTTTTTATCTTCTTCTCTCTAATCTTATGGACCGTGCCTATATTGCCAGACCCGATCCCGATGCGGTGGAAGAACCGGGGAGAAATCTTGTGCTCGGTTTGAGCTATTCGTTCTGATGTATCTATTTAGATTCCTAAACTAAGGTCAGCGAAAAAAATCTGGATTCCTGTTCCAGTTTCATTCGTTTTTCGTTTCTTTTATTCTATGCCCGCATAAAAAATAGCATTGAAGAGGAGTTTAAACGTTCCATGAGGCTGAGCCCGGTAATGAACCGGAAAGCCGAGAAGGATTATTTTCCCTTTTCCGTAAGGGACATCCAGCACCGTGGACTTCTGGCGGATGAGCCTATCCCCATGAATCCACCCGCTCATCAGAGGATTCTCTTCAGGATACTTGGCCGCGCTCAGGGGCTGTTTCTGTGAATCGAAGGAAGGTGTAATGGAAAAAGCACAGCCGCTATCGAACACCGTACCCGCCTCTTTAGGCATACCGTAAGCCAGCGGATGACTCGTGTCAAATTCCATCCGGAGGATGGATCCGTCGCAGATGAATTCTCCTCTTTTAATTCCGCTTAAAACGTTCCGAACGGGAATATCGAAGTAGTTAATCGCAAAGTTGCAGGAACCGTTCATAAAGATGAGAGTGCCTCCGGTCTCAACAAACAATTTCAGGTTCCGAACTCCGTTGGCTGTGATTCCTCCCACATACTTGGGAGGCATGGTTCCTTTGCCGTGCCCATTCACTACAGATTCAGGTCTGCGGGAGTGGGGCATAATAATCACATCATAGTTCGCGTTGAGGTTTCCGGCTCGGATATCCGCATCGCGGATGCTGGAGTAAGAGAATTGATGATTATCCAGGATCAGCCGTGTCCAGCCTTCGTCGGCATTGGAAAGCCAGGATTTATACATCCCAAGACGAACAGGTTTGACACTGGCCGTTTTCACTTTGGGGGCCTGAGAAACAGCAGTGATTTTCAGGTCGAGTTCCTTGGCCAGCTCATCGATCAAGGTTCTCTTGACACTCGTGGCTGGGACGATGACCGTTCCTTCAGAAAATCGGCTGCCCTGGCTTGAAAACGACTCCTTGGCCCTGAGAATCTTTCCCCCTTGCTTCATGATCCTGTTTATGGCAGTGTAAGCAGCATTTTCTTCGTTTCGTATAAGATAGGAGTGGCCGGGCTTGCCAGATATGGAGCCGGATTGAAGCTTGGCCTTGTTCAATCGAGTCATCTGAGTTTGAACAGGAGAATTGGCCGCATAAACCTTCACTCCGAACTGGTAAGGAAGAGTCCAACCCATCATGTCGTAGGCTTCAAAAGGAGCGCCTTCAAACTGGATGGGCCGGATAAGACCCTGCCATAGGGCTGGATACTTCCTGAGGTCGGGGTAATCCTGCTCCTCGAACACATTCTTAATGAAGAGCGCAAAAGGCTGAGTCATCGGAATAATGTGGGTTCCAGCCGGATATTTGATCCCGTCGCATGTGAATGATTCTTCGCTCTTATACACATCTATTCCGAGGAGGATCATGCGGTTGAGAAGAAGGGATGCAGTCCCGGGATCGTGCTGTTTTACAGGGATGATCCAGGCGTAAGGGGGCTCTTTACTGAACTGGTCGATCACATCCTTTCCCATCCTGTATTTGTTAAACAGAAACTCTTCTTTGTATTTGGAGGCGACATCGAGGACAGCCTTGGATGCGGTTAAACAGTAATCCACAGCATCCCTGAGCCGCCACCAGCCTCCCTTCCAGGGATTCGGATAGAAGGCTGCCATGGTCAGATCCCTGTACTGCTCAGGAAAATCCCGGATAGTGTAAAAATAGGGGGTGGCATAGCGGTAGAGAGCGGTTTCTGTAAGGATGGATATGATGTTATGGGAATCCACTACCTGAGTCACATAACCTGGATACCAGGTGTCGAAAATAAGCCTGGAGATAGCGCCCTCTTTTCCCTCCTCATCAAAGGCCGTTCCCATGGCAGAGCCGACCAGATTCTGTCCGCGGACGACCAGAGGATGAACGTTGGGATTAGTCGGTTCAGAGTTGGGAGGGGTCCAGATCCTGGCGGGGAAGGGGGCGGTCTGGTGGTGGTTGTAGAGAATCACTGGGTACCATTCTTTATTGACCAGCTTAGTCAGGATTTGTGTCTCCACAAGATTAGCGACATAGGAGTCGCGGTTATTGTCGTGTCCGGCATATATGTGGTACAGCCAGGGCATGCGAGAGACTTCATAAGGAGTCCCCACGTTGGGATGATACCATTCTGCCAGGAGATTCATGCCATCAGGATTGGCAAAAACGAGGACGAGGATAACATCCTTGAGGATTCTGAGCGTTTTGGGATCCTCGGCTGTGACAAGGTCATAGGCGAGCTGGATGTTGTGTTGGGCAGGAGCGCATTCGGATGCATGGAGCCCGCCATCGATATAGACAATGGCTTTGCCGTCCTGAGCAAGCTTCCGGGCCGCGGAATCAGAAAGGCCCTTGGCAAGGGATAGCCTTCGGATTATCTGTTTGTATTTATCCAGGCTGTTCATATTTTCTTTTGAGGAGATAACCGCATAAGTCATGGTTTGTCCCATGGATGTTTTTCCTTCATCAAATAGCTGGATTCGCTCTGAGCTCTCATCAAGTCTCTTGAAATATTCTATTGCCTGCGTATAAGTGGCCAGATGATAGTCCGCTCCAACCTTGAAACCCAGAACTTCTTCAGGCTTTGGAATGTTCTGGCTGAATCCTGAAGAAACAAAAATAGATGCAGTGAAAATAAACGAGATAATGATGACGGAAAGCATGCCTTTTTTTTGAACACACATGGATACCTCCTGTTAAAATGCGTTTTTTATATGACGAATGGAATATCCTTTGCCTTCGTCAATGGTCAGTGAAATGACATCGAAACGGCACTCTTTTTCATAAAGATTATTCTTTGTTAAAAAACCCTGAGCGATCCTTTTGATCTGCTTCTGTTTCGATAGAGTAACAGACTCTTCAGGCAGACCAAAATCTGCGCTCTTCCTCGTTTTAACTTCAACAAAGACAAGCGTGCGCTTGTCATAGGCGACTATATCGATCTCGCCTCTGAATAGACGGAAATTCTTGGCAACAATTTTGTATTTTTTATCTTCCAAATACCGAAGTGCCACTTTTTCGCCCGACTTTCCAAGGGCGTGGGGTGTGAGTTGGATTCCTTCCCCTCCTGTTTGGTTTTCTCTCGGTTTGATAACCCTGTTCTTTTTAAAAATTACGTTCTCCGCTGAAGATTCTTGCCCACTGAAATATGAGGCAAATTCCAACGCATCCTTAGTGTATTCCTTTGATTCTTTTCCAGCGGACTCCTTTTTTTGTGTCCTCTAGAACGATCCCTTGCTCAAGCAGCTCATCGCGAATCCGGTCGGCCAATTGATAATTTTTTTCCTTGCGGGCTTTCTCTCTTTCCTCGACTTTTTTCATGATATCCACTGGCAGGAGTTCTTCTTTCTCTTCTGGAAGAACAGCCAGGACAGTGTCGATAGATCGAATGAATTTCCGCAGCTTTTCAGCATCCTGGCTGTACAGTTTTTCTTTGGCAATCAGAGTATTGCCTTCTCTGATCAGATCAAAGAGAGCTCTCAAGGCCACTGATATGTTGAGGTCATCACTCAGACCGCTCGTAAAATCCTTCCGCGCCTTTTTGAGGATATTTGAGACATTCTTGTTTTCTCCCTCTTTGAAGGGATGGTTCTCAAGCTCATAGAGGAAATCTTTTATCCTCTGGAGAGACGCGTTAGCTTGTTCAAGAGCTTTGAAAGTAAAGTTGAGCATCTTGCGGTAATGCGTAGAAATCAGAAGAAATCGGAGCACGGATGGATCGACATTCTTGTCGAGCAGGTCGCTTATCGTGTAGAAGTTTCCTTTTGATTTTGACATCTTTTCGCCATCAACAATAAGGTGGCGGCAGTGGAGCCAATAATTGACGAACTTTTTCCCGAAATACGCCTCGGATTGGGCGATCTCATTCTCATGATGAGGGAATATATTGTCCGTTCCTCCACAATGAATATCAAAGGTCTCGCCCAAGTATTTTGAACTCATCACCGAGCACTCGATGTGCCAGCCTGGCCTGCCCGGACCGATTTCAGTCTCCCAGAAAGGTTCACCTATTTTTTTGTGTTTCCACAGAGCAAAATCATTAACGCTATCCTTCTCGTACTCGTCTGATTCAACTCTTTCCCCAGGTTTGAGTTCTTCAAGATTGACCTTTGAGAGACGCCCATAATCCGGAAACTTCGCTATGCTAAAATAGACTGAACCGTCCTTCTCATAGGCGTACCCCTTGTCGAGAAGGCCCTTTATCATTTTAGCCATTTCCGAGATGTGTTCGGTGGCTCGTGGATAATAATCAGCCCTGGCAATGCGGAGTGTATCGATGTCTTCGAAGAAAGAATCTGTAAATTTTTTCGTGTATTCCTGGAGCGTGACTCCTTCTGCATTGGCTCCTTTTATTGTCTTGTCATCCACATCCGTGATGTTCATCACATGGGTGACTTTAAAGCCCATGAATACCAGGAATCTCTTGAGTAAATCCTCGAAAACATACGCACGGAAATTGCCGAGATGGGAATGATCATAGACGGTGGGTCCGCAGGTGTAGAGCTTCACCTCTCCCTTGGTCACCGGATGAAATGGCTCAATTTTCCCGCTCAGCGTGTTAGTGAATCGAATCATGATTTCCTATTATTAAAGATTACTGTCTCCTGAGTCAATACATAAAAAGGGCGTTTGCAGAGGCTCAGTCATTAGGGACTCTTTTTGGATGTCATTGCGAACGAAGTGCGGCAATCTCCTAGAGTGGAATGAAGACATAATGGAAATACACTCTTTTTTTATGAGATTGCCACGCTCCTTTCAGTCGTTCGCAATGACACATTTATCTTCAGTATCATTTATAAAAGAGCAAAAAGGGGACGTTCCCCAAGGGGGCACCTCTCATAACTAGACTTAAAAAAGCGCATATAGAATTCCAAGAGAAACATTTAATTTATACACTTCAAGATGCCATGCATGAGAGTCTCTTAAAAAGAATGAAGGAGAGGTGGCACCTTGGAGAACATCCTTGTCGTGCCATATTGATTTTATTGACCGGGCCAGATAATTATGCAATAATTTTTAAACTCAGCGAGTCTTTTCACTCATGAAAACGCTTATTGGAATTCGAAGAGAAGATAAAAATCCTTGGGAACGAAGAGCTCCCTTGATCCCCACTCATGTGCGGGAAATTATCCGGAATAATCCCATAGATATACAGCTACAGCCGTCCACAATCCGTATCTTTCCAGACGGAGATTATCAACAGGAAGGAGCCAAGATAGAGGAAGACCTCTCCACCTGCTCGATCATTTTAGCAGTTAAAGAAATTCCTCTCGATTTTTTCAAAAGGGATAAAGTGTATATTTTTTTCTCTCATACCATAAAGGGACAACCTCATAACATGCCTATGCTCAAGAAAATGATGGAGCTTGAATGCACATTGATCGATTATGAGAGAATAGTTGACGAAAATGGACAGAGGCTGCTGTTTTTCGGGGAGCAGGCGGGTCAGGCCGGGATGATCGACACGCTCTGGGCGTTGGGACAGAGACTGGATCATGAAAAGATGGAAAATCCATTTTCCGCAATAAAACAGGCATTCCATTATGAAAGTCTGGTTGAGGCAAAAGAGGAGATGGAAAAAGTCGGATGGAGAATCCATGAAGAAGGCCTGCCTCCCTCATTGGTTCCTCTGGTCTGTGGATTTATCGGATACGGTCATGTCTCTCGAGGAGCGCAGGACATATTCGACCTTTTGCCCTTTGAAGTCATCCAGCCGGGGAACATCGAATCCCTCTTTGAAGAAAGAAATTTTGCGTCCAATAAACTCTATAAAGTTGTATATAAAGAGGAGCACTTAGTCGAACCTCGTGAGCCAAATGGGACATTTGAACTCCAGGACTACTACAACCATCCCCAGAAATATAGATCAGTCTTTGATTCCTACCTTCCTTTTTTAACTATCCTGGTCAATTGTATCTTCTGGACGCCCGAGTATCCACGATTTGTCACAAAAAAAAGTCTGAAACAGTTATTTTTGGATAACGCTGGGGCTCGTCTCCGTGTGATCGGTGATATCTCCTGCGATGTCGAAGGTTCTGTGGAAGTGACCGTTCGCTCAACGACACCCGATCATCCCATTTATGTTTATGATCTCGAAACAGACGCGGCTAGAGATGGCGCAGGGGGAAAAGGGCCTGTTATCATGGCCATAGATAATCTGCCTGCGGAGATCTCCCTTGAATCGTCGGTTTTCTTCAGCACCGCGTTCAAAACACTGATTCCCTCTTTAGCCGCTGCGGATTTTTCTGGAGAGTTTGAGAACTGTGACCTTCCGGATTCTGTCAAAAAGGCTGTCATTCTCTTTCGGGGGAAGCTGACCCCGGATTATGAATACATGAAAAAATTTATTTAATATCTATAAAGGAGTCATATCATGAAGAAAGTCTTGATCCTAGGAGCTGGACTGGTGGCCAAGCCGTTAGTCAGGTATCTTCTTGACCAGCCCGATTTTAAGGTCGAGGTAGCCAGCCGGACAGTGAGCAAAGCTGTGAAGCTCATCGACAACCATCCAGATGGAGAAGCCAAGGAGCTAAACCTGAAGGATGAAGAAGGTTTGAAAAAGGAGGTTGAAGGCTCTGATTTAGTTATCAGCATGGTCCCCTATGGATTCCATCCGAAAGTGGCCAAGTACTGTATAGATTTTGGCAAGCATATGGTCACCACTTCTTATGTGAGCGAAGTCATGCAAAATCTGGACGAACAAGCCAAAAAGGCCGACATACTGATTCTGAATGAAGTCGGACTGGACCCGGGAATCGACCATATGGAAGCGATGAGAATCATCCATGAAGTGGAAGAAAAAGATGGGAAAATCCAGAGTTTCACTTCTTTTTGTGGTGGATTGCCTGCTCCCGAGGCCAACACCAATCCATTCGGCTATAAATTTTCCTGGAGTCCGATTGGAGTCCTCCTTGCCGGGAAGAATTCAGCCCAGTATCAAAAAGACGGACAGCAGATTTTTATTCCTGCTGAGGACCTCTTTAAAGATCCTTCTATCATCAACATCGAGGAGCTGGGTGAATTCGAGGGCTATCCCAACCGGAATTCTCTCCCTTACATCCAGCTCTATGGAATCCAGTCTGCAGATACTATGCTCAGAGGGACACTCAGGAATAAAGGATGGTGTTCAACCATGAAAAAAATGGTCGATCTAGGTCTCCTCGATGAGGAGGAAAAAGAATGGGAGGGCTTAACTTACAAAGACTTTATCCGGAGATTGATGGGAAGTCCTGCGGAGGAAGACATCCATAAAGCGTTGAGTGCACATCTCAATATTGCGGAAGACTCGGATATCATTAAAAGGTTCGAATGGCTGGGCCTGTTGAGCGATGAGAGTCTACCTGTCTCTAAAGGATCAGCCCTGGATATTCTGGGTGCCAAGATGCTGGAGAAGCTGCAGTATGAAGAGGGAGAGAGAGATATGATCATCCTCCAGCATCAATTCATCGCCTCTTATCCTGATGCAAAGAAAGAAAAGATCACGTCGACATTGATCGATTATGGTATCCCCAACGGAGATTCGTCAATGGCCCGGACAGTCGGGCTTCCTGCGGCCATCGCCACCCGGCTCATCTTAGAGGGAAAGATCGAAATGACCGGTGTCCATATCCCTGTTATCCCTGAGATCTATGTCCCTATCCTCCAGGAATTGAAAGAAATGGACATTGCGTTTACGGAGAAAAAAGAATAACTCTCATTGACATAGTTCACAGGATGCCTATCTTTATAGAGGGAGGATAAATTGAAACGAAAGCCTGCAGTCGGGGGATATTTTTATCCTGGAAGCGAAGATGCTTTGAAAGAAATGGTTGCGGGAATGATCGACACGGAAAGCGAAAAAGAAAAAGCCATATGCGTGATTTCTCCGCATGCTGGATTTGAGTACTCGGGTGCTGTTGCCGGAGCTGTCTTCTCTTCTGTCGAGATTCCGGACACATTTGTTATTCTCGGTCCCAGCCACAGACCCATACAGTCTCGGGTGGCAATCATGACAGAAGGAGTCTGGGAAACCCCTCTGGGGCAGGTAAAAATCGAATCCTCTCTGGCAGAGCTCATCATGAATCTTTCTCCGCTTATCGAGAAAGATGAAATCGCACACGTTCATGAGCACTCTCTTGAAGTCCAGCTGCCTTTCATTCAATATCTGAGGGAAGAGGTGGCGATTGTACCGGTATGTCTTTCGTACCATCTATCATTTGAGGAACTGGAAGATTTGGGTAGAGCAATTGCCAAGGGAATCAAAGATTTTAAAAAAGATGTGTTGATTGTGGCCAGCACGGACATGAGCCATTACGTGGACCAAAGTGTTGCCAAAGAAAAGGATTTTTTGGCGATTGACAGGGTTCTCGAACTGGATGCCCAAGGCCTTCATAAAACTGTAGAACGAGAAAGCATCAGCATGTGCGGTTTTCAACCCACGACTTCTGCCATAGTGGCCTCGAAAGAGCTTGGCGCAAAAAAAGCGATCCTCATAAAATACCAGACTTCCGGAGACAAAACTGGAGATTACAGTGAAGTGGTCGGGTATGCCGGGATACGGATAACCTGATTCTTTTCAAAAATTCATCATAATCAATGGATTGGGTCTCCATTCTTTCCTTTTTCCCTCTAAAGAATAAAAAAATATGATGAATGGAGCTAACCTTGAAAATAATTTGGGATCAGGCATTATATGATTGAATAAGCATTGGCTGAATTCCGGCTTAATGGCAGAGAAATTGGCAAAAAATGGTCCCAATAACACGGTTTTCTAGGGCAAATTCCACCACTAACTTATCCAAAATGAATGCCTGAACCACACCCGCACGGTTGGGGCGAGGTGAATGGATAGAGAGCATATCATGGAGACACAATAATCATCTAACTTACAGATAATAAAAGAATTATAAGGATTGTACGGATGCATTTGTGGACTGTTGTTCTCCAGTGATCATTTGACAAGATTCAAGGTTTAATGCTATAAAATTTTTTGGAGTTAATGCATGCGAGTAACTGATTTAAGAGAGAAAGATGAGCTGATTCTCAACCTGATAATTGAAACCTACCTGAAAAGCGGAACACCGGTAAGCTCTGGCTTGATTGCCAAAAGGAGTCCGCTATCTGTATCTCCGGCGACAGTGAGAAACATAATGACCAAACTTGAAGACCATGGATATTTGTATCAGCCGCATACATCTGCGGGGCGTATCCCTTCAGATAAAGGCTTGAGATTATACGTGAATAATTTGTTCGAAGAAGCGATTCTTCCGGAGAAGCAGGTCGAATTGCCCGAGGATTTTCCTCTAGAGATGAGTGATTTTAACTCCCTCTTGAATCGAGTCTCGAAGATGCTGGCTGAACATTCGGATAACTTGGGATTCGTTCTCTCTCCGAGAATTTCAAAAATCAATTTTCGTCATATCCGTTTCATAAAGATATCCGAATTTAAGGTGATAATCATCCTGATCACCACCTCCAATTTTGTGCTCAACGAAATTTTCCAGACAAGTACTTATTTCACTCAACTCGAGCTTGACAGAGCCTCGCAGTACATAAACCAGAATTTCGCAGGGAAAAATTTTATTTTTATCCGGGACTATCTCTTCAAGGAGCTCCCAAAATTTAAACTCAAGTATGAGAATGTAATCGATAAATTATTCACTCTTCTCAAATCCTATATCTCGCAGGAAGAGGAAAACCAGATCTTTTTGCAGGGGACGCCTAAACTGTTGGAGAAACACGATTTGTTTGAAATGGGAAAGTTGAAAGCCCTTTTTCAAAATTTCGAAGAAAAGGCCAAGCTTGCCAAACTCCTTTCTGACTTTATCAGTCTGGATCGGGTCAAAGTTCTGATTGGGTCGGAGCTGAACATTCCAGACATTACCGATTGTTCTCTTATCCTTTCCCATTATGGTTACCGCAGTCAGATCCTCGGCTCTTTGGGTATTATCGGGCCGAAAAGAATCCCTTATAAAATGATCATTCCATTAGTGGATTCAATCGCCAACAAACTCAGCCAAACCATCAGCTTCAACCAGTAGGAGGAAAAGATGGTAAAAAAGACATCCAGCCCCGCCCCAAAAGGGAGAAGCCACAAACCTACACAGGATAAAACACAAGCATTGAAGGATAAATTAAAGAAAAAAGAGGGGGATATAAAACTCCTTAAAAAGGAGAATGAGAGTCTGAAAGAACAGAATTTGAGAAAACTGGCCGATATGGAGAATTTGAAGAAGAGAGTTGCACGGGAAAAGGCCGAGTTTTACCAGTATGCTCTCTCTGATTTCCTGACAGAACTCTTTTCAATCTTGGATAATTTTGAGAGGGCTCTCGGGAGCAAGAATCAAGGAGACGGGAAGAGTTTTCGAGAAGGCGTTGAAATGATCTATAAACAGTATCAGGACCTCCTGATTAAATACGGGGCCAAACCGATAGAAACCAATGATAAAAAATTCGACCCTCATCTGCATCAGGCCTTTATTACTGAAGAATCTGAAGACGTAGACGAGCCTGAAATCATTGAGGAATTGCAGAAGGGATACACGCTCCATAACAGACTTCTTCGTCCTGCCCTGGTCAAAGTCGCTGTGCCAAAAAAGAGTAAGTAAACATGGGGCAAGTTATCGGGATTGACCTGGGAACAACTAATTCCTGTATAGCCTATATCGAAGGGGGAAAACCTCAAGTTATCCCGAACTTAAATGGACAAAGAACCACTCCTTCCGTAGTGAGTTTCACAGATATTGATGAAAGGTTAGTGGGGAGTTTAGCCCTGAGGCAGGCCACAACGAATCCCGAAAACACCGTCTCGGCCATAAAGAGGCTCATCGGCAAGAAAATCGATTCAGAAGTCGCTAAAGAGGCTCAAAGGAAAGTCCCGTACAAGCTGACAGAAGCACCAAATGGAGATATCATGATCACCCTGCATTCAGAAGCCATTAGCCCTCAAGAAATTGCAGCAATGATCCTCGAGTATTTGAAGGAATGTGCGGAATCACATCTCGGAGAGGAGGTGTCTGAAGCAGTGATTACGGTTCCCGCCAATTTCAATGATCACCAGAGAAAAGCCACAAAGGACGCCGCCAAGATCGCTGGTTTGAAAACCCTGCGTATCATAAACGAGCCCACCGCAGCCTGCCTGGCTTACGGACTCGAAAAGATGAAAGATGGTATAGTCGCCGTTTATGACCTTGGCGGAGGGACCTTCGATATCACACTGATGGAAGTGAGCGATGGAGTTTTTCATGTATTGGCCACCAACGGGAATTCCTATTTGGGGGGAGAGGATTTTGACGATCGGATTGTGGATTGGGTCATTGAGGAATTCAAAAGAGAGAATAAGATTGATCTCTCCAAGGATATTTTTGTTCGACAGCGGATTAAAGAGGCGGCGGAAAATGCCAAGAAAGATCTTTCTTTCTCTCATGAAAGCAAGATTCATCTCCCTTTTGTCTATTCTGATAAATCCGGGGCAAAACATATCAAATTAGATCTTTCCAGAGAGAAATTGGAGGATTTAACGGAATATTTGATTGAAAAAACTTTTCCGTTTATAGAGAGGGCGCTCGAGGATAGCCAATTGAGTCCGAAAGATATTGAACAAGTCATTTTAGTCGGCGGCCAGACACGCATGCCCAAGGTCAAGGAAATGATCAAAGATTTCTTCGGGAGAGAACCCGCGGAAAACATCAATCCTGATGAGATAGTGGCAATGGGAGCGGCTGTCCAATCCGGGATTATAGAAGGGAAGGCAGACGAGTCGGCTCTTCTTCTGGACGTGACTCCTCTTTCATTGGGAATAGAGACGGAAAATGACTCATTCGTTACGCTCATCGGGAGGAACACCACCATACCCACAAGAAGAACAAGGGCATTTACAACTGTCAGGCACAACCAGAAAAGAGTGCGTGTTCATGTCCTTCAAGGGGAGAGTGGGAAGGCATCAGAGAATGTCTCGCTGGGCGTGTTTAATTTAGTGGGAATCGCTCTAGCCCCCGCCGGTCTGCCTCAGATAGATGTCACATTTGAGATAGATGCGGATGGAATCGTCAAAGTGACAGCCAAGGATGTAGATACGGGGAGAGTCAAAAAAATCGAAGTCAAACCGTCATCCGGNNATGATGAGAAAAAGCAAGAAGTCAAGGAAGAATGAATAGAAGAGACTATTATGAAATCTTGAGCATCTCACGGAATGCCTCTCAAGACGAGATTAAAAAGGCTTACCGTCAGATGGCTCTGAAATTCCATCCAGACAGGAATCCAGGCAATAAAGAAGCGGAAGAAAAATTTAAAGAGGCCGCAGAAGCCTACAGCGTTCTTATTGACCCTGAAAAAAGATCGGTCTATGACAGATTTGGTTATGAAGGTCTGCGAGGAGAAGGCTTTAGCGGTTTTACAGGATTTAATTCTTCCATCTTTGAAGATTTCGAAGATATCCTAGGTAATATTTTTAGTTTTGGATTCGGAGATCTATTCGGAACAAGGCAGCGGGCAAAGTCATACTATCCCCAGAGAGGAAGAGATCTGGCCTTGGAGTATGATGTGACTCTGGAAGAATCCGCTTTTGGGGTGGATAAGGACATCAAGCTCAACCGCGTGGAGCTCTGTTCTGTTTGCCAAGGTTCAAAAATGCGTCCTGGCACACAGAAGTCAGTCTGTCGCACATGTCAAGGTAAAGGGCAGGTCCGGTATCAGCAAGGATTTTTCGTTGTTTCGCGCACATGTTCAGCATGCAGAGGCACCGGGGAAATTATCACTTCCCCCTGTTTAGAGTGCAGGGGGAGCGGGAAAGTCAAACAGAAGAAAGAATTGAAAATAAAGATTCCCGCTGGTGTGGATGATAGAACGAAACTCAGGATTGAGGGAGAGGGAGAGGCTGGAGACCAAGGATCACCTCGGGGAGACCTCTATGTGATTATTCGTGTGAAACAACATGATTTTTTCGAACGGGATGGGAATAATCTCTACTGTGAGATTCAGATCCCTTTCACCCAGGCTGCACTGGGAACGACTGTCGAGATTCCGACTCTTGACGGCAATGAACAGCTCAATATCCCTTCAGAAACTCAGCCAGGAGAGGTCTTTCGGCTCAAAGGAAACGGGATAAAAAGTCTTCACAGCTACAAAAAGGGCGATTTATTCGTTAAGGTCAACGTGGAAACTCCTAAGAGACTCACAAAGGAACAGAAGGACTTGCTCCAGCAGTTCGCTCAATCGAGGGGAGAAGAGTTCAAATCGCAAAT
>JABAOF010003532.1_pt1 | contig 24702 bp, 20 predicted proteins | sample 7062171 | NCBI WGS metagenome assembly JABAOF01 (sample SAMN14538628, study PRJNA623070) | marine sediment metagenome | biome: marine biome [ENVO:00000428]; feature: marine pelagic biome [ENVO:01000023]; material: deep marine sediment [ENVO:00002113] | place: India: Gulf of Khambhat ...
ATGCCTGATTGGCCATTGAGATGGATCCGACAGGTAGTATCTTACCCCGACTACACAAATACAAAGCCGGTGGTTGGCATCATTGCAGATCTCTTTCCCGCATTCTCGCAGTGGATCAATATTGGTTTAACACTACTAGTGATCCTTTATTTAATCTGGGAGTGGATTTTAGCATTAGGGAAGGATGACTCATGGTTTCAGTGGACTGCTGCAATGACGTTGTTGTTAACCAACATAATCGTTGTCCGGACTGCGACAACCAATTACCTTTCTATGGTACCTGGTCTGATACTGGTGTTCAGCATCTGGGTTAGCAGGTGGAATCGTCGTGGAAGGCTAGCTGTACTTGGGGTATTAGCCCTATTCTTTGTGGTCCTATGGATTCTCTTTTTATCAACAGTTGATGGAAATTTGGAAAGTCCGGTGATGTACCTGCCGTTTCCGATCGTTTTATTATTCTTCTTATGGTGGATACGATGGTGGGCTACCCGACCCACCAAGCTTCCACTGGAGAAAGATTACGTCATCGGGGTAAATCCATGATGGCAGAGTTTCATTTTTTACTTTCAATCCGAGGATCGAATACTCAGCGATGAGCAAGAAACCGATTAAGGTAATTATTGCAGCAGCTTTTTCACTCCTATTCCTGGCCTTCATTGTAGCGTTCTATTACGCACCCCATAAACCTTTCGATGCCAGCTTCTTCATATCGTTAATTCTTTCTGTCAGGGATCTCATCATTGCATCAGCCATAATCGCTGTTGGAGGTGGGCTGGGTTTCCGGATCCTCGGCAGAGTTCATCATAATTCCATAGCTACTTTAGCCATTCAGGCAGCTTTCGGTGTCGGATTATTGTCACTCTTATTCCTAATAATTGGTATTGTCGGATTGTATAATTCGTGGGTTGCCTGGTTAACACTTGTCATATTGCTAATAATCCTATGGCGACATATCCTCCGTTGGCTCTCATCCTGGCGGGGAATATGGGAGGGGCTGTGTGGGGCGAGCCCATTCATCCTTATTCTAGCTGGATTATGCGCATTCCTGGTCCTGTATCGGCTTGTAGAGGCGTTGGCGCCGCCAGCAAAGTTCGACGCCTTGGTTTATCACCTCTGGTTGCCAGCCGAATTTGCTGAAGCCGGGAAGTTTTTCCTTACTCATGAAAATCCATATTGGGGTATGCCGCTCTCTGCAGAGATGATTTATACATGGGCAATCCTGCTTGCGAGTGCTCAAGCGGCTGCTGTTGTCAGTTGGTTTCTAGGAATCATTACACTGGTGGGAGTATTGGGACTTGCTGGTACGAATCATTATCGAGCCGGATGGGTAGGGGTTGCTGCCCTTCTCGCTGGCGAGACAATCTCTGGATCATTAGGGTGGGCTTACAGTGATTGGGGTGCTGCAATGATGGGCTTTGGTGTCATTGTTGCACTCGACGCATGGAATGTTCAGCGGCGGATATCTGGCATGTTATTGGCTGGTTTGTTTGCAGGTTTTGCATTTGGTTTTAAGTATGTCGCCATTATCGCAGTCCCAACAGGTCTTGCGATGCTACTGGTCTTGGAGCACCGTAAAAAATTCTGGCGTTTTGCGCTGATATTTACAGCAGCCGCGTCAACGGTCATTTTCATCTGGTTGCTGAAGAATTGGGCGTTCGCGGGAGCATGGCTTTATCCCTTTGTAGGAGAAACTGAGTGGATAGAAACAATACGCCAGGAATTCTTCAGCGGAATGGAAGGTTCTTGGCCCTTACTGCGGATTCTGCTTCTACCTGTATCGGCTACGATATTAGGACTGGAAGGGGGTGAGGGATTCTCAGCGAGCATTGGCCCATTACTCTTAGGCCTTATGCCAGGCCTCCTCTTCGTGAGGCGAAAGAGACTGAAAGATATAGCCGGTTTTGCCGCTTTTCTCTTTGTTGGGTGGTTGCTGTGGGCAGCAGCATCTTTCTACAATCCATTACTAGGTCAATCGCGCCTTTATTATGTTCTCTTCCCTGCGTGGGCGATACTCGCTGCGGAAGGTTTTGAAGGGTTGGCGAGAGTTCGTCTCCCAGGTCTCCGCTTCGGAGCGGTTGTGGGATCGATGGTCGTCCTCTCGTTGAGCCTTTCGGCAATCACTACCCTTCAAGAAGGTTTGCGCTATCAACCCCTGGCGGTGGTACTCGGCGTCGAATCGGATGCTCAATATCTAACTCGCCGATTTGGTGCGTACATCCCTGCAATGGATACTGTTCAAAATCTGGATGAATCCTCTGTGGTGCTGATGCTATGGGAACCGCGTGGTTATTATTGTCGCGGAAAGTGTGTAGCTGATGTTTGGCTGGACGAGTGGTACGTCAGTCGAACGATGTTTGGAGATGGAGAATCTATCCTAATGAATTGGATGGAAAGGGATTATTCGCATCTCCTCATCCATGAATCTGGCATGCTGTTTATCCGTGAACGTGACATTCGATATAGTAATCAGGATTGGATCACACTTGATCATTTGCTTGCTGAACTCCCTTTGGTAGAAACCATCGGTGAAGGCTACGAGCTTTACGAGATCATCCCATGAGTCGTAAGCAGCATCTTGTGATTTTCCTGATCGCTCTCATGATTTGCATCGCTGCTGCGTGGTGGATTCGGTCATCAGGCTATATGGATGCGGATTACTACTATGTTATGGCAAGTGAGCTGGCAAGCGGGAATGGATTCAACCAGCCATTTCTTTGGAATTACCTCGATGATCCAGAAGGTTTACCTCATCCTGCATTTCAGTACTGGATGCCATTGACAAGCCTGGTAGCTGCCCTCAGTCAACGTATTCTGGGTTTGAATTTCCGCTCAGCGCAAATTCCTTTCATCCTTCTTGCAGCATGCATTCCAGTTTTAACGACATGGATAGCTTTTCGTTTGCACGGTGATCGAAGGATGGCCATCGAGGCTGGATTACTTGCAGCACTTCCAGGCTTCTTCTTGCCGTTCTGGGTTACAACAGATTCATTTGTAATTTATGGAGTGATCGGCGCTTTTGTGCTTTTAATCATGTCAGAAGGTGTTGAAAAAGGTGGGTTTATCAGGTGGTTAATTGCAGGTCTCTTAGTCGGCTTGGCCCACCTCACGAGAGCTGATGGTTTATTGTTTCTGGGATTAGGTATCATTGCGATTTTACTAAGCGCTAAAAGGAAGTGGCTTGGCTTTGCAGGTCTGTTCGCTGGTTATATCCTTGTCATGTCTCCATGGTGGTTGATCAACTATCAAATGGTCGGCACACCGCTTTCAGAAGGAACGAGCCGCGTGTTATGGACTCTTACCTATGATGAACTCTTTTCCTATCCAGCAAGTCTGCTTACTTTTGACAGGTGGATTGAATCTGGATTTGTCGAAATTTTGCTTACAAGGCTTAACGCCCTTTGGATGAATACAAGAAGCCTCCTGCTGGTTAATGGATTAGTGATTCTTCTTCCCTTAATGATCCTCGGTGGTTACAAGTATCGGGATAAACCACTCATTCGATTGACCGGCTTGTACCTAATTATCGTGTTTCTGGCCATGAGCTTGATTTTTCCATTTGCTGGGGCACGCGGTGGATATTTTCATTCGAGTATGGCAGTCATGCCTGTACTGTGGGCCCTCGCGCCTATTGGTCTCAGGCAAGCAGTTGAGTTTGGTGTGCGTGTACGCGGGTGGGATCGATCTCAAGCCGTTGGCATCTTTAGCGTAGCGGTTATTACGATTGCCGCACTTGTAACATTGGGAATCTACATTGCGCGTGTTTTTGGGTCAGACTTTTCCTCGCCGGTTTGGCTGGCGAGCGATGGTGTCTATAAAGAGGCAACAAATCGTTTGAGGGATCTTGCTCCTGAGCCGGGGATTGTTGCTGTTAATAATCCACCAGGTTTTTACCGCATTTCAGTGATGCCCGCTGTGGTAATTCCGGATGGTGATCCCATGGTCCTGTGGGATGTGATTAAGACCTTCGATGTTGACTGGGTGCTGCTGGACAGCAACCGTCCTCAAGGACTCCAACAGCTATATGACGATCCTGGAACCGTCAACTGGCTGGAAGTTGCTGGAACCTTGAAGGATATTTCAGGGAAACCATTTTACATCCTTCGTGTCATTCAGCATGAAGGTGATCCATGATGAATATCTGGAACCATCGTTGGATCCATTGGTTGCTTCTTACCGTACTGTTGGTTGGTTCAGTCGGAGGGTATCTGATCTTCAGCCAACAAACCCATGGGCTTGGTTACCCACTAGATGATGCCTGGATCCACCAGACCTATGCCAGGAATCTTCTGGAGTATCGGGAATGGTCCTTCGTGCCCGATCATCCTAGTGCAGGTTCTACATCACCACTCTGGACCATATTTCTGGCGGTGGGTCCAGTTGTTGGTTTAAATCAGCAACTATGGACGTATCTGGCAGGCGGCCTTGTGTTGCTATTATTGGCCGTTGTCTGTATGCAATGGTTTGCCGACCGTTTTCCTGAAGGTGGTCGTTGGAAGTGGGCAATCGGGTTGATCGTCATTTTGGAATGGCATCTTACTTGGGCTTCGGTTTCTGGAATGGAGACTTTGGCTTTCGCGTTGTTGGTTGCCGTCGTGCTCTGGCAGATCACGCGGAAATTGTGGAGTCCTTTCTGGATCGGTCTCTTAATCGGAGTTGGTGTTTGGATCCGGCCTGGCGGTCTCAGCCTGATCGTGCCAGTGGTTGCTGCAATCTTCACACAAGAGAAGAGGCGATGGGTGTCGTATTTTGTGAAGGCCTGCATCGGGATCATTCTGGGGATCGCACCGTATCTACTATTTAACTATTGGCTGACTGGATCTCTCTGGCCCAATACTTTTTATGCGAAACAAGCAGAGTACGCGGTTCACCGAGAGAAATCTATCATCCTTAGGTATTTGGATCAGTTTCTACAACCTCTCATCGGAGCCAGTGTTTTGTTACTTCCGGGTTGGGTACTGACCACATTGAGGGATCTCCGTAAACGAGATCTTACTAGGCTAACGCCGTTCATTTGGGTGATTGTATTTTTAGGCACTTATGCCTTCCGGCTACCAGTCATTTACCAGCATGGCCGGTATGCCATGCCAGTTATTCCAGTCATCCTAGTACTTGGGTTTGAAGGCTTGGTAAGGTGGATTGATTTGAATTCGTCGATGGCTCTCAAACGGATAATTTCACGCTTTTGGCTGCTCTCAACCTTTGTGATCTTACTTGCTTACTGGCTAATCGGCGCGAGATCATACGCACAAGATGTCGCCATTATCGAGACAGAAATGGTTGCAGCAGCTAATTGGATTGCAGTGGAAACAGAAGAGGACGCAGTCATAGCGGCTCACGATATTGGGGCACTTGGTTTCTATGGGAAGCGTGAAATACTTGATCTCGCGGGACTGGTATCACCGGAAGTAATCCCTATAATCAGGGACGAAGACGCGCTGCAATTCTTCCTGAACGAACACGGTGCGGATTATCTGATGACCTTTCCAGATTGGTATCCAATCCTCAGTCAGGTGGGGGAGCTAGTATATCGTTCAGGAGGGACGTTTAGTCCTGCGTCCGGTGGTGAAAACATGGCAATTTATCGCTGGGGCTACTAGCGTTTGCCCCAAATCCCCCGGCTGTGATATACTCGCCGCAGTCGGTCAACGGTAGGATAGTATATGGAGCAAATTCCTGTAATCATCGTTGATGATCATCCACTCTTCCGCGAGGGTGTTCGCAATGTTATTGATGCGGAAGACGATCTCGAAGTATTGGCCGAAGGCACTAGTGGTGATCAAGCGTTGCAGCTTATCCGTGAACTTCGGCCAAGAGTCGCGTTGGTTGATGTCAACCTTCCCAACATGAATGGTATACAAGTTACCCGCCAGATAGTCGCGGAACGACTAGGTACATCGATCGTCCTCTTAACTGCGTATGATGATGTTGAGCAAGTATTGCACGCATTCAGTGCGGGCGCCTCTGCCTACTGTTCCAAGGATGTTGAAGCAGGAAAGCTTGTGGACGTAGTCAGACATGTGGCACGTGGCTTTTTCGTTGTTGGTGATCAGGTATTTGACGAGACAGGACTGGAGCAGTGGCTTTCCTCTGGTGTTGAAGCAGTAAGACGCCCCCATTTGGAGGGTGATGTCGATGCTTTTACTCCCCTATCGCCTCGAGAAATGGAGATCCTACAATATGTCACCCGTGGATTGAGTAATAAGGAGATTGCAGCACGCTTGGGGATCAGTCATCAGACGGTTAAAAATCATATGACCGCGATCCTGCATAAGCTTGATGTGGAAGACCGAACACAGGCAGCAGTCTACGCGTTAAGACACGGGTGGGTCCGGCTCCAGGATACTCATAAGCAATAAGGGGTTTGAAGGCATAATGGGCGAAGAACCACCTGAAGAAGAACTAAGTCCTTTGGAGCAATTTCTCAATGGAGCCCATTCAGAGCTTGATAGGGTAAGCGAGGGCTTGAAGGAAATTGGTCTACTCATTGAACAAAGTCAAGGTGAGGTCGATAAGCTCGCCCAGCGAAACGCGAATATCACTTCCCAACTGCACCAAATTCAAGCTCAATTTGAAACGGTTCCCCGCGAAGACATCAAAGATACTTACGAATCTGCGCAGGATACTCAACAGCGTCTTTTCACGATGCGCGGCCAGTTGGAAAAGCTACAGAGCGATCAGACCAACCTCATACGATACGAGGAATTCTTGATTCAAACGCTGGAAATGTTCGAGTCTGGCGTGTCATTGCAAAGCGTACGTGCTCGTGATGGCGGCGATACGATCATCGAGAAAATCATTGAGGCACAAGAGGATGAGAAGCGAAGGATTTCTCAACAGATCCATGATGGTCCTGCCCAGGCGCTCTCCAACTTCATCCTGCAGACCGAGATTGCTCTTCGTCTCTTTGATGTAGATCCTGATAAAGCACGTGATGAACTTAAAAATCTGAAGGATGCAGCCACCTCAACGTTTGCACATGTTCGAGATTTTATCTTCGATTTACGACCTATGATGTTGGACGATCTTGGGCTCGTGCCTACAATACGCCGTTACACTGAAGCATTTAAAGAGAAAACAGGCTTGGATATTACATTGGTGATGACCGGCAGTGAGAGAAGGATTGAGGCTCACCGTGAAGTTCTTTGCTTCCGTGCAATACAGGAGCTCTTGGGCATCATTCGAGACCAAGCACAAGCGACTCAGGTAAAAGTAACACTCTTCCTTGACGAGGTAGAACTGCGTGTCAGCGTCGAAGATAATGGCCGTGGATATTTTGCAGAAGAACCTCAAGACCAAAATGGCGGACGGGTGGAGACTCTATCAGAACGCCTCAGTCAAGTAGGTGGTGAACTCACTGTCGAGCCACTTGGAGATGAGGGAACCCGGGTTTCATTTGTCATCCCGGTCCGAGAGCGAGCAGCGGAGTAAGAATCTCGGAATTGGGCACAATTTCCAACAAATTTTTAACCTCAATGCAATCGGAATTAAGTCCTATTGCCCCAGATAGCGCGGAATCCTATACTTAGGGTGTTCCTACCCGTCTAGCGGGTAAATTTGAGATGGGAGGAGGTGAGAAATATGCTTTACGCACCGAAGGAGATGGGTCAGGGCCTCGTTGAATACGCTTTGATTCTAGTTCTCGTAGCCGTTGTGGTTATTGTCATATTGGCGTTGCTCGGACCTGCAATCGGAAATGTATTCAGTACGATTGTGAGCAGCATCTAGCTAGGGGTAATGACCCGATTAGGGACATTACCAGGCACAGACACCTTGGAGCCCTACTGCGGATAGGGCTCCTTGCGTAAAAAGAAAGTTAACCTTTCCCTTGGCGCCTGTGGGCCTACTTGACTTTGTGTAGGGAAAATGTATCATAAGCCACAGCGGCAGAAAAAACCAAAATTGGAAAATTTTGGTCCGACAAGGAGGTATCATGCGTCGTGGCCGTGTATTTATTCTGCTGGCTTTAATTTTGTTGGGAATTGCCGTTGTCGCTTTTCTCTTCACTCGAGGTACAGGTATTACTGGTGGTCCTGCTGAACCTGAACCAACACCGCTGGTAATGGAAGCAACGATTGTCATTGCTGCACAGGATATCCCCCGAGGGGCAGTAATTCCCGCGGATGGTGTTATCCTTTCTCCTTATCCAGCGGATATGGTTGTCGAGACGATGGCGACAGATATAGCTGAAGTCGTTGGAAAACGAGCCCGGATGGATATTGCTCGGGGTGTGCCAATAACGACGAATATGGTAACAGAGGAGGCAGGTGATCTACTCGGCACGGGATCAGATGCCTCGTTGGCCATCAAGCCGGGTTTTAGCGCCATATCTATTCCAATAACTCGGTTATCTGGTGTGGCTTTTGCACTTCGCCCAGGGGATAGTGTCGATGTGCTCGTTAGTATGCTTGTGGCTGACTTAGACGCCGAATTTCAATCGCTGCTGCCAAACATCTCGGCAGTTCTTGTTGATCCAGACGGGGAAACACTTACTTCACTAGTTTGTGATGCATTCACAGAAGAAGCAGGATGTGTATTCACCGAGCCTAGGCCTTTCGGACGTTCTGAAGTTGATCCTGCAACAGGCGAATTGGTATTCTTGCGACAGGGTGAAACACAGCGTCCGCGCTTGGTAACTCAACGCCTGGTGGAGAGAGCTACGGTTCTTCACGTTGGCACATTCCCACTGGAAGCAGTACGGGAGGTGGTAATTACGGAAGAAGGTGAGACCCAGGAAATGGAGCAGGTATCTAGTGTGGTGGTGACTCCAGATATTGTTACGTTAATCGTATCACCGCAAGATGCCCTGGCACTCAACTATGCTGTTAAGGCGGGCATCGACATCGTCCTCACCCTACGTGGACCGGATGACCTAACCCAATTTGAAACAAGCAGCGTATCGCTTCAATATCTATTCGATAATTACAACATTGCTGTACCATCGAAGCTGCCATATGGGTTACAACCACGCCTTGATAGCATCATAACGCCTGTCTTGCCGAATGAAGGCGTACCACCTCCTGCGGAGTAAATTCATCAATGGAGGTAATCGAAGCCTTCTATGGCTGACCGAGACGAAGACAGAATCAGTCTGCTGATCGTCGATGACATCGCAGAAACACGGGAGAACATCCGAAAGCTCCTGCAGTTTGAGCCGGATATTGTTGTCATTGGCGCAGCGCGCTCCGGAGAGGAGGCGCTCCGCTTGGCTGTTGAGACACAGCCCGATGTCGTCCTTATGGACATCAACATGCCCGATATGGACGGCATCACTGCAACAGAAGCCCTGCTTGAGGAAGTCCCTTTTGCCCAAATTGTAATCCTTTCAGTTCAAAGCGAAGCGGATTACATGCGTCGAGCAATGCTCGCTGGGGCAAGGGATTTCATCGCTAAACCACCATCGGGCGATGAACTAATATCCACCATTCGCATCGTTGCAGAACGAGCTAAGGACCAGAGGAAGAAACTCGCTGCAGCTGCTGCTATCGAGACACCTGTCCAAACGGGTGAACTGGCCTTTGGCGGAGCTCAGAGGCCTGAGGGTAAACTTATCACCGTCTACAGTCCAAAGGGTGGCGTTGGTTGTACGACCATCGCTACCAACTTGGCGATAGGGTTAAGCACGGATGAAACCCCAACTGTACTTGTAGATGGAAACCTGCAATTCGGTGACATCTCGGTGTTCCTGAACCTACAGGTTAAGAACAGCATCCTCGATTTAGCATCTCGATCCGAAGAAATCGATAGCGAGATCGTTGAAGAAGTGCTCATGCGACACGAGAGTGGGCTTCAGGTACTCGCAGCGCCACCGCGTCCGGAAATGGCTGACGAAGTGCAGTCCAATCAAGTACGTGACGTGCTAAGGTACCTGAAACACCGCTTTGCTTATGTCGTCGTGGATACAAGCTCAACCATGGATGACGTGACGTTGGCAACACTCGATCTAACAGATCTTCTGATCACAATCGCAACGACGGATATCCCCTCAATCAAGGACTCTCGATTACTCTTCGATCTGCTTAACGTTCTGGAGTTCCCTAAAGAAAACATCGTTTTCATCCTTAACAAGACGGATAAACGGACCGGGATCACGGCGGAGGCGGTCTCCGAAAACCTGAAGCATACCGTTGAGGGTGAGATCCCAACCGATGAGCGAACTGTGGCATCATCGGTCAATCGGGGGATTCCACTACTTATGGGGGATAAGAGCCGACCGATTGCCAAACATATCTTGGATCTGTTAGCAACAATAAAGCAAAGGTTAATCGCCGAGGAAGTTGCGGAAGATGGAATGGTAGAGATTGAACGTTCGGGGGTATTTGGCCGATGATTCCTTTGATGGGATAGTGGTAGGGTGAGGAGGTGTAAAAGTGTCTTTACTGAAACGGATTGAACAGGGTCAGGCAAACCAGCAGAATGTGCCTCAAGAACCTGTTGAGGGCGAATCCCCCACGCGTTTAAGTGAGATTAGCACTCGAAAAGTTGCACCACCGGGAGCTGTGCAAAGAGACACCTATTTTGATCTAAAGACAAGGGTTCAAAACAAGCTGCTTGCTGAGCTGGATCCATCCATGGATGTAAGCCAGACTGCTGAAGTAAGACGAACCATCGAAGAACTTTATGAGAACATCCTGGCGGAAGAAAGGATTGTTCTTTCGCGTCCTGAACGCAGAAGACTCTTCGAGCAGATTGTCGCAGAGATTCTCGGACTTGGTCCATTGGAACCATTGCTTGCGGATGACTCCATCACAGAGGTTATGGTAAACGGCGCCAAGAATATCTATATCGAGCGTGGCGGAAAAATCTATAGGCAAGCTGCCACTTTCGAGAGCGATGACCACCTTATGCGCATTATCGACAGGATCGTAGCGCCACTTGGACGCCGAATCGACGAGTCGAGTCCATATGTGGATGCGCGCCTTACGGATGGATCCCGTGTTAACGCAGTTATTCCCCCAATCTCACTTGTGGGTCCGGTGTTGACTATCCGTAAATTCTCACAGAATCCAATCACTGTAGATCAACTGATTGAGTATGGCACTATCACTCCGGAAGTTGTCGAATTCTTGAAGGCTTGCGTCATTGCTAAGATCAACACGATCATCTCTGGGGGTACTGGTTCAGGTAAAACTACACTACTTAACGTACTCTCCCAGTACATTCCACCTGATGAGCGTATTATCACAATCGAAAACGCTGCCGAGTTGCAGCTGCGTCAGGAGCACGTCGTTACACTCGAGTCGCGCCCGCCGAATATCGAGGGTCGTGGTGAGGTGACAATACAGAACCTCGTAGTCAACTCTCTCCGTATGCGTCCTGATCGAATTATCGTCGGTGAGATTCGTGCACAAGAAGCCCTGGACATGTTGCAGGCAATGAACACTGGCCACGAGGGATCGATGACTACCGCCCACTCCAACAGTCCACGAGACTCTCTTGCACGTATTGAGACCATGACATTGATGGCAGGGATGGATCTCCCTGTTAGGGCGATTCGAGAACAGATTGCCTCGGCACTGGAACTTGTCGTCCACCTCGAGCGTTTGCGGGATGGCACTCGAAAGATCACCCATGTCGCTGAGATTCAGGGCATGGAAGGTGATGTGATCACCATGACAGACATCTTCGTCTTTGAACAAACCGGGCTTGAGGATGGACGGGTTATCGGACGCTTGCGACCAACAGGTTTGCGTCCGAAGTTTATGGATAAAATCGAAGCTTCAGGATTACATCTGCCTGCAGCAATCTTTGGTGTAGGGGAAAGAATGCGGTACTAAAATGGCTGATCCAAATACTATTGTCATCGTAACCGCTGCTATAGGTCTTATCCTCCTTGTCGCAGGTTTCGTAGTTGGGAGGGCTAGTCCTTCAGTGGTCGAGGAGCGCCTGGGCCGGTATTCCGATAGTGCAGGAATGGTCGGTACCGCAGTGCGCGAGGAACAAAAAGGACCAGATTTCAGGGAGCGCTTGACTGATTCTCTGAATCAACTAGGCGAGGGGACGGATCTTTTTGACAATATCTCTCGTCACCTCGCTCAAGCGGATATGAAATTGCGTCCAGCGGAGTACATTTTCCTCATCGTAGGCGCTTCCGTTGCTGGCTTCGCAATCGGTATGATCGTCGGTCGGTCTATTGGCTTCGCCATATTGGCAGGTTTATTTGGTTTCTTCATTCCGCCAATTTATGTCGGTCGAGCACAAAGGCAGAGGTTAACCAAATTCAATAATCAACTTGGCGATATGCTCAACTTGATGGTCAATGGTCTCAGGGCGGGTTATTCAACCCTGCAAGCCATGGAGGCGGTCAGTAAAGAGCTTCCACCACCGATTTCGGATGAGTTCCGACGGGTTGTTCAGGAAATGCAGCTTGGTATCCCCATGGAGGCAGCTCTGGAGCACCTGCTCAGGAGGATCGACAGTGATGACCTGGACCTCGTGATTACGGCGATCAATGTGCAGCGCGAAGTCGGTGGTAACCTCGCCGAAATACTGGACGTGATCTCATACACCATTCGCGAGCGCGTACGAATCCAAGGTGAGATCGCTGCCCTCACTGCGCAGGGTCGGGCGACAGCATGGGTTATCTCAGCATTGCCCGTTATCCTACTGCTCTTGCTATTCCTTCTCAACAGGGAATACTTCATGCAATTCTTCAATCCTGAAACCCGTGGATGTGGCATCCCAATGCTCATCGTAGCTGGTGTCATGGTTATTTCAGGTTTTGCTATCGTCCAGAAGATTGTGAATATTGATATTTAGGAGCTATTGCTCAAGAAAAGGTTGGTATTCAAGAACAGCATTTGAAGGTTTCGATATAGAAGGCACTCAACTGCGTTAGCTGATCATAAAGGTAGGAACGTTACTATGAACCCAGTTTTATTAATTCTCGCCGGTGTACTCGTTTTCCTCATCCTAGTTGCTTTGCTGGTTATTGCAGGACTTCGCGCACCTGAAGCGAAGAATCCCATCGAGGAACGTCTCGCGGAATTCAGTATGCGTGATGAGCCGATGACCCTGGAGGAAATTGAGTTATCTCAGCGTTTTTATGAACGTATAATCCTACCTTCATTCAATCGCATCGGCAACATTGCTTCACGTTATACCCCACAAGCAACCCTCCAGAATACGCGTCGCCGCCTGGAAATGGCAGGAAATCCACTTCAGATGGATCCGGCATTCTTCTTGGCTCTACGCTTCATTCTTGCATTCCTTTTTGGCGGTCTTATTTTGGCTATATTTCTCTTCGGAGATCGCAACATGGTTCAGGGTTTGGGACTGGCCGCGCTCTTTACTGTGATAGGTTTCTTTTTCCCTGACCTATGGCTCTCTGGCAGGATTCGAAGTCGTCAAAAAGCGGTATTTCGTGCAATGCCAGACGCATTAGATCTCCTGACTATTTGCGTCGAAGCAGGATTGGGTTTTGACGCAGCAATGTCTAAGGTCCATGAGAAATGGGATAATGATCTCGCATTGGAACTAGGTCGAGTTATTCAAGAGATCCGATTAGGCAAGTTGCGTAGAGATGCACTGCGTGATATGGCTGATCGGTTGGGTGTTGCTGAAATGACGAGCTTTGTTGCTGCCGTCATTCAATCCGAACAACTCGGCGTTAGTATGGCTAAAGTTCTGCGCATCCAATCGGACCAGATGCGTGTTAGGCGGAGGCAAATGGCTGAGGAGGAAGCACACAGGGCACCGATCAAGATGGTGTTTCCAATCGGACTGCTTATCTTCCCGTCACTTCTCATAATCTTGCTTGGTCCTGCCGGTATGTTGCTTCTCCAATCGCCACTTGGAGCGCTCTTTAGGTAAACATTTTTCTTAAGTTTCATATACACCAGGGGGAAGATGAGTGCTTAAGCTCCATAAGCAAAGCATTCGACAAATCGCCCGTCTATGGTGGCGAACAGGCCTCGACCTCATATATCCACCCATTTGTGTTGGCTGTAATCAACCTGGAGAAATTTGGTGCAGTGATTGCCATGGATGCATACAAGTCTTCCGTGAACCAATGTGCTTACGCTGCGGTCGTCCAAGCCATCATTCATTGGTTCAATGCCGATACTGCCGCGGTTTTCCGTCAACATTGAAAGTCAGATCCTATGCGAAATACGAGGGCTCTCTTCTACGTGCTCTGCTCCACTTGAAATACCAACCAAATCAGGACCTTGCGAATATCATGGGTCATTGGCTTGCCGATGTCTTTCAACGCACAGGATGGTCAGGATCAATACTTGTAGCAGTCCCACTTGGAAAACATCGGATTAGACAACGAGGGTATAATCAAGCAGGCCTGATTGCAGATGGTTTGGCTGATGTTTTAGGGCTTGAGAATTCCCGGACAGCTCTACGGCGTATTCGGGAAACAAGGTCGCAGGTTGGATTGGATCCCACTGCACGATTTCAGAATGTACTCGATGCATTTGTGGCTGATGAACATGTGGTGCGAGGACAAGAAATCATTCTTATTGACGACTTGATGACCACAGGATCAACCTTATCGGCTTGTACCTTCGCGTTGGAAGATGCAGGAGCGAAGAGGGTCTATGGGCTTACCGTCGCCAGAGCTTGAATGATCAGGTGACGAACTACCAGTTCTACGAAGGAGGTGTAATGGCTGTAGAAGTGCAAATCAATGTTCACAATTTAGAACTTAGCGACCGCCTGCGGGATTATGTCACAAAGAAAGTATCAAAGCTTGACCGGTATTTGGATGTCCTCGAGGAAGCGACTGTCGATTTGAACTATGCTAAGTCAGCGCGCAGCGCGAACGACCGCCAGGTCGCCCAGATCACAGTTCGGGGGAAGGGCGTGCTCCTAAGGGCCGAGGAACGCACGGATGACATGTTCACTTCAGTGGATTCAGCGCTCGATAAAATTTCCCGTCAGATTGAACGATATAAAGGTAAACGTTGGCGCAAGCGGGGAGATGGTCGGTCTGCTGCAGATGTCGCTATGGATTATGAACCGCTCGCAGTGGAGTCCTCTGAGGTTGAGGAAACCATCATTCGGAGAAAGCGCTTTGCGCTCACACCGATGGACGAGCGCGAAGCAGTTGAACAAATGGCATTGGTTGACCACGAGGATTTCTTCGTTTTCCTGAACGCAGATACATCCCAGGTAAATGTTTTGTACCGTAGATTGGATGGCACTTTGGGCTTGATTGAGACGGAGATTGCCTAGCTTTTCTTCAAAAGTAGGCTGGGCGATGCGGAAATCGCCCAGCCTGGTACTTTAATCCATGCCGAAATCATTTCCAATTCTCCTCATGCTGCCGCCTGCTGGAAAATCAGAGGCAGAGCGGTGGGTAGCTCGTGGTATTCGGGCATCAACCTTTGATTTGATCCAACGTTTAAAATGCATTGAAGTGGACCTCGAAATCCATGTCCTTGCTGTCGAGCAGGAAGACCTGATCGCAGTGGAGAAACTGGATGTACACCCCATCGTCAGCCAACGGGATCGTTTTCACTTTGGTAGGACTCTTGCTAGGTTTGCGCATGAAACCGAGTCTAGCGGGATGGCGTATTTTGGGGGAGGAAGCGCACCGCTGCTAAGTGAGAAGACAATCTCGGAATCCATTGAACGCATCCGTCGAAGTACTTCGCCGACGGCTGTCGTGAACAACTTTCATTCTTCCGATTGGGCTGTTTTTAATGACATCGAAAGGATTCGGACTCTGGCAGATCGCCTGCCATCAGACAACCAGATCGGTTGGGTGTTTGAGCGGGAAGGTGAATTTCAGGTGGAAGGACTTCCACCCTCTGCGGGGACGAGATCCGATATTGATACTCCAGTGGACCTTCTTATGATGAGCGAACACCCAAATCTGGGCTCTCACCTTGCTGCCTTTCTTCAGGCAGAATCCCAAGATGTTTTCAAACATGTTGAAGGTATTCGCTCAATCATGCAAACACCGGCGAGCTCGCTCACCATTATTGGTAGAACCTCGTCACACCTCTGGAGTGAACTCGAGCGGAATACTCAGATTTGGATCCGTGTCTTTGTAGAAGAAAGAGGAATGGTAGCCAGTGGACGGATGAGTAGAGGCGAGGTGCGGTCCCTGGTTGGTCAAATATTAGATGAATGGGGTGCTGAAACCTTCGTGGAGTATCTCTCCTCGTTATCGGATGGTGTCCTTTGGGACACGCGAGTATGGATGGCACACCGTGGTGGATGGCCGTCAAAATCCGATCGTTTTTCCTCTGACTTGGGACGTGTTGGTGAAATTAAAGACCCATCGCTCAGAGAACTTTCAGAGGCTGTAGGTAAAGCCACATATCCCATTCTGCTAGGCGGCCATGGGGTCGTAGCTGGTGGATTGTATGCGTTATTGGAATCAATGGGATGATGAATCTCTACCAACCATCGAGGTATTGCTGCCAACTATCATTCTCTTGAAGATGAGAGCCGTAGAGATATAACGCAGTTGCACGCGGTTCATAAGGCAGGTTGATGAGGGTCATCTTCGTCTCTTGCAGCGTCCTTCCCCCCTTCTTTCGATTGCATTCTGGACAGGCAGTCACAAGGTTGAACCAACTGTATTCGCCTCCGCGATACCGAGGGATCACATGGTCGATCGTGAGACCCCTGACTCTCCTGCCGCAGTACTGGCATGCATGTCCATCCCTGCGGAAAATTTCCTGCTTTGTAAGCCTCACCTTGGGTCGTGGCCGTTTGACCATATATCCCAAACGTATGACGGATGGTCTGGGCACGGAGAGACGGACTGTTCGGATGTAACCGCGACCATTCATCAGCATCTCGGCCTTACCCGTAATGAGCAAGCCGAGAGCACGCCGTGTTGTGCACACGTTGAGTGGCTCATAGTTCGCGTTAAGCAAAAGCACAGGCATGTTCATAGGCGCTGTCCCTAATTTCGGCGGATTATAGCACTAAGCTCACTCATTGCAACCGAATGAAAAAGACCCAATCTCTTCATACGTCGAGATTGGGTCATTACTTTGATATTATTCGTGGATTCTACCTAAACGAAGCGTTGCCTTATCTCAGCACTTACATAATCCAATATCGCGACGGTGATTGCGATGAACCAGACAGCAATGCCTGCTGCACGATAATCCAGCAATCGGATCCACTGGGCAAGTAGGAAGCCGATACCGCCACCGCCCACAAATCCAATCACTGTCGACATGCGGATGTTGATGTCCCAGCGGTAGATGGTGAAAGATACGAAAGGTGGGATGATTTGTGGAATAACGGCGAAGATGACGACCTGAACCCAGTTAGCGCCAGTTGCTTGAATCGCCTCAATGGGTCCTGGATTGATGGACTCAATGGATTCGGAATATAGTTTCCCTAAGGCAGCAATGGAGTGCACTGTGAGCGCTAGGATGCCGGCAAATGGGCCTAAGCCGACGACGATGACAAAAATTATCGCCCAGATGAGTGGCTCGATGGCTCGGACGATATTGAGAAAACCCCTCGTTATGTAATAAATTCCCATGGTAATCGCCGATGCCGACATCAAGTTGCGCGCGGCGATGAAACTTAGCGGTATAGCGAAGACGATTCCGAATAGTGTGGCCATCATGCCAATGAAAATGGTCTCAATCATTTTGTTACGAGCAAGGATTAGCTCCTCACTGGGTTGTGCGTCTCCCAACGTAGCAACCTGGCGGACGCTTACGATGTATATGTAAGACGGTTCTGTGGCGCTTGGTGGAAGGACTCTGTATGGCAGGATGATCTCAACGTCAAAGTCGCCATTTTCATCAGGGAGTACAGTTACATATTCACCCTCTTGCCGTTGCCTGAACTCATCGCCGATGGGATCCTCCCACCAAACGTCTCCTTTAACATCAGGGAGATAATTTCCGCCCGTAACCACGACCCTTGATCCCTCAGTAACGCCCTGTTCTGAGAGATCTCCGCAAGTGGGATTGACCGAAATCCAGGGATCTGTTTCATGGGGTTCGATCGGGGCTGGAGGTGGATCGTCCGTACATGGCACCTGGATGTCCGCGTACGCAATATTGTATGTAGCTGGATAATCAATTGCCCTTTCCCATGGCCAGAGCACACGCCCCAGGGCTGGTGCGGCGTCGTCTAGACCTGTGATCATTTTGTAGAGATTGATGTCCCCGATCTGCCAGCCGATCCCGAAAAAGACCAAAATGATCATGAATGGAACACCCAATGGCGCCTTCACTTCGCGATACTTTGCGATCCTATATGCATCGATAATGATCCAAATGAGAAGAATCGCGGTGAGGATGACGAGCAGGAGTAGCGTCGGCTCTAATCGGAATGCTTTTTTGATGATATCGAGGATTTCTGTGTCCCTCCTTGCGGTGGACGTCATTTGATCCCATATGAGGTAATAAATGGCGAGAAGACTAATGAGAATAACAATTCCCCTACGATAGGATCGAGCTAGAATGTGGCCAAGCCCTGGAATGATCGAGGCGGCTCCTGCTACTACGGGAGGCACGAAACTAGGTTTGGGCTCTCCGTTTTGATTACTGGTTTTTGTCATGATCAGGCTCCTGCGTCAGCTTGAAGTTCACCTTCCAGGCCACCACCAACACGCTCGGCTTCTTCGCCGTATATTTCTTTGAACTCTTCATCCGTCATGGAGCGGATATCTTCCCTGCTTCCGCGATAAACGATCTCTCCATCTCGCAAACCAATCACGCGGCTCGCATAACGCTGAACCAAATCAAGGTAGTGCAGACTGCAAATTAAGGTAATGTTGTCTTCCCTGTTGAGCAATTCCAGATACTGCATGATCGAGTGGGCAAGCACGGGATCCAGACTTGCGACTGGCTCGTCCGCCAGGATCATCTTAGGCTCTTGCATTAGAGCCCTGGCGACACCGACACGTTGTTGCTGCCCACCACTTAATTCGTCTGCTCGTTTCGCAGCCTGATCTGCGATACCCAGCCGCTCTAAAGCTGCCAAGGCCTTCTCTCTATCATCCGAGGAAAATCGCCCCATCAAGCTGCTCCATGTTGGGGTATAGCCGAGGCGCCCAGATAGCACGTTTGTTATCACAGAGGAGCGTCTCACAAGGTTGAAGTGCTGAAAAATCATACCTATATAGCGCCGTGTTTTTCGCAGTTCTTCGCCCTTGAGTAGAGCCAAGTCAACGCCATCCCATAGAATTTCACCTTCAGTGGGATCGATCAGGCGATTTATGCATCGTAAAAGGGTGGACTTACCAGATCCGCTCAACCCAATGACGATGAGGAATTCACCGTCTGGTACATCGAAACTGATGTTCTTCAAAGCAACAGTCCCGTCGTCGTAGATTTTTGTCAGGTTACGAATTTCGAGCATGGTTAGACCTCCTGGTTAGGTCCAGATACCGAGAGGAATTTGCGAAAGGGTTAATTTGTACAGAAAAGGTGGGAGACATAAGGATGTCCCCCCACCTTTTCTAGTAGCGGATTTCCAGTGCGAGGGGTGGATTTACTGCAAATCCTCTGCACTTACGCCAGCAGCATCCAATATCTGGCGGAATGGATCATAGAAAGTGTCGTCATGTTCTTCAAGAGTGTTCCATGAATAAGCAATATCGAGCACTTCCTGACCTTCCTCAGTTTCAGCAATTGCCAACAAAGCTGCAACGATCTGATCTCGCATTTCCGAATCGAAGTCAGGCATGAATTGAACACCATCATTGGGAATATCAGGTGAGATCTCAATGACTTTGATGACATCCATGACATCCGGGTAATCTTCTTCGATCGTGCCTCGAGCATCGACGTAGGATGCGCCTGCATCGCAGTCGCCATTGTAAACACCGGCGACAGCAGCATCATGAGAGCCAGCATCCACGACTTGAGCCAATCCTGTATCAGGATCGACACCATTGGCGCCAAGAACGATGCTCGGGATAATCCATCCACTGGTGCTCAGTGGATCGGGTCGGCAGAAGGTTTTCCCTTCAAGTTCGGCAATTGAATTAATGCCGCTATCGGTCCGGACGAAGATCTGACCGTTGTAAACCGGGCTTCCAAAGCGGACAGAGACTAGCGCAACATCCGCGCATCCTTTCTCAGAAGCCAAAATGTATGAGAATGTCGCCAGAGCAGCCATATGCGCTTTCGGTGGATCACTGCACATCGCTTCGATGACACCCGCGTATTCTGTGGCAACGAATGGCTCGATGACCAGACCAGTCTCCTCAAAGATGAGGTCAGCAACACCTTCAAAGCCGGTAATAACGCGATCGGTCTCTCCCGAAGGAACAACACCCCAAACTATGGGATTCTCCTCCGTTCCGACTTCCTCCGGACCACAAGCTGCCATTGCGAATGCCGCAATGATAAGCAAACCGGCTATCAGGATAAGGCGTTTGTTATGCATGGTATTCCTCTTCCTCCTCTATAGGGTGAAATTGTTCGGATTAAGTGGGGATCTTACGCACGTGATTAAAAAAGGCGAAGGACAATCACCTCCTCTCCGGTTAACCACAGTCGATTCATCTTAGCGCGAATTGAGCACAGATGCAAGAACCAATTCTCATTTTCAAACATTCCACCAATTACTCATATGCTGCTTATCAGAGCGAATGTGGGTTGGGTAGAAGATGCATCTATTATACAACTTGCCTCTTGCAAACCTATGTTGGACTTTACATTGTGTGCCGGGAAAGGATCTTCCATCTTGTAACTTTACACTCCGGGGATTACAATGCGGCGATGACCAAATTAAGTTATCAGGAAGCACTGGACTACCTATATAGTTTTATCGATTACAGTGTGGAGCGTAGATATCGATATTCTGCCGAGGTCTTTGAGCTTGAACGAGTCCGCGAACTCCTCGGACACCTAGGAAACCCTCATACACATTATAAGAGCATCCATATTGCCGGAACCAAGGGAAAAGGTTCAGTTGCGGCGTTGATCGAGTCCGGCCTTCGTGAGGTAAATCACTGCACAGGACTTTACACCTCGCCGCATCTGCTTCGTTTTACGGAGCGAATTCGTGTCAATGGTGAAGAGGTTCCTGAATCGGTGGTCGCAGATCTGGTCGCAGAGATCCAACCACACGTTGCTGCGGTGGAGGGTCTTACGACTTATGAATTGATCACGGCGATCGGATTCCTTTACTTCGCTCATACATCAGTGGATTTCGCAGTCGTTGAAGTTGGTCTGGGTGGCAGGTTGGATGCAACCAATGTCATCTCACCTTTGGTCTCGGTAATCACCTCGATATCCTACGATCACATGCACCTGCTTGGCGACAGCCTTTCGGACATAGCCCGTGAGAAAGCAGGGATCATCAAACCCGGGATTCCGGTCGTCAGCTCTCCGCAACAATATGAAGTTGAGCTCGTGCTACGGGAGATTGCAAATGAGAGGCAAGCTCCATTCATAATGGTGGGAGATGATTGGCATTTCTCACCTGGACGTCATTCTCTTGAGGGTCAGAGCTTGTACCTATGGTCATCCCATGAACAGCCGCTAATGGATGCATATGTCGATTCGGCGGGGAATGAGGAGTGGGTACCACATAGGTATGAAATCTCATTGCTTGGATATCACCAGGTCGTCAATGCAGCGACGGCTTACGCAGGTCTTCAAGCACTATGCGATCAAGATGTCCCCATAAACAATACCGCAATTAGGGAGGGATTTCGCAAAGCCTCATGGCCCGGTCGATTTGATGTGATCTCTCTAAAACCGATTGTCATCGTTGATTCGGCCCACAATCGTGATTCAGCGCTTAAACTCCGTATTGCCCTTGACGACTATTTCCCAGGCCAACCAGTGACCTTGATCTTCGGCGCATCCGAAGACAAGGATATTCCTGGAATGCTTGCAGAACTACTCCCTCGGGTATCGAATATAATTGTCACCCAGGCAGTTCACCCGCGGGCTGCAGATATCGATCAATTGGCCAGTTATGCACGTGAGTATGGGTTACACGTCGAGGCCATTTCGCCTGTATCATCAGCTTTGGAGTATGCCCTTAAGCATGTACGCCAAAATGAGGTAATTCTAACTGCAGGAAGTTTATTCGTAGCCGGTGAAGTGCTGGCTGCGTGGGATAGTATCAACGAACAGTATTCGACTGAGGTGTTATGAGAAGGCTTTATTTGCATTGGCCCACAGTTCCGGTCGATTTCGGTGAATCCTTTACCCGTCGGACTGAGGATTTGGGAAGAATTAAAAACGCTGAACTTACTGAGGATGGTGTTATCGAGTGTGCCGTCCTCCCACTTAAAGACGTCGTCCTTTATCCAAATATGCTCACCCCTCTTTTCGTCAATGATGAAATCGTTATCGCGACCGTAGAAGACGCAATCAGGTTGGGCAATACAATGATCGCCGTTGCACAACACGATCCTGACTTGGATCATCCCGGGAGTGATGATTTTTACCAAGTCGGAACCGAGATCGCTATTGGTAGATTAATGCAAGCCCCAGATGGTACAACGACGATACTTACTCAGGGGCGCCAGCGAGTTGAGATCATCGAGTTCATCGAAGGCACCGTCTTGAGAGCCAGGGCGAGGCCTATGCCAGAGGACAGTAAAGCTGATAATGAAACCCTCGCCATAATGCGCGCCGTCCTCACGCTCTTCGAGAAATGCGCTCAACTCAATCAAAACATTCCAGAAGAAGCCATCGTCTATGCGATGAACATTGAACAACCGGGTTGGTTGGGCGATCTCGTCGCGTCTTCGCTTTCTCTCACATTGCCGGAACGACAGGCGGTCCTTGAAATCTTTGATCCAGTCGCTCGCCTTCAACATATCAGCGTTCTACTTGGTAGGGAGTTAGATGTCCTAGAACTGGAGGATAAGATTCACTCCCAGGTACAGAGCGAGGTCGATAGGTCACAGCGTGAGATGTATCTGCGTGAACAAATGCGTGTAATCCAGCGCGAACTTGGCGAAGGTGACCTCTGGGCTCAGGATATTTCGGAGCTGCGCAAGAAGGTAGAACACCTGCATCTCCCCGAGGACGTTCACCTACGTGTCCTGAAAGAGGTTGAACGTCTCTCACAGATGCCTCCTATCTCTCCAGAATCCAGCATCGTACGGGCATATGTGAACTGGGTCATAGAATTGCCCTGGACGGAAACAACGGAAGATAACCTCGATGTGCGTCATGCAGGTGAGATTCTAGAGCGTGATCATTACGCTTTGAAGAAAGCAAAGGATCGAATTCTCGAGTATATCGCTGTGCGTAATCTTGCCGCTACAAAACAAAAACAGCCGATTCTTTGTTTTGTGGGTCCACCGGGAACTGGAAAGACCTCCATTGGCAAATCTATTGCAGAAGCGTTAGGCAGGAAATTCGTGCGTCTTTCGCTGGGCGGCGTACGTGATGAAGCTGAGATTCGAGGACATCGTAGGACTTACATCGGAGCTTTGCCTGGCCGTATCCTGCAGACTATGCACCATGCTGGAACGCGGAATCCACTGTTCATGCTAGATGAGGTGGATAAGTTGGGTCACGATTTTCGGGGTGACCCATCGGCAGCTCTCCTCGAAGTATTGGATCCAGAGCAGAATCATAGTTTCTCCGATCACTACATCGAAATGCCTTATGATCTTTCCAAAGTGATGTTCATTACGACAGCGAACACACTTGATCCAATCCCTCCAGCTCTCCTTGATCGCATGGAAGTTATCGAATTTCCGAGCTATATCCTGGAAGAGAAGGTCATTATTGCGACACGATTCCTCATTCCACGTCAATTAGAACAGAACGGATTCTCTAGAGATGAGATCGCGTTCACTAAAGCTGCCCTGTATAAAATCATTCGCGAGTACACCTGGGAGGCTGGTGTCCGAAACCTGGAACGAGAAATCGGTAATATCATTCGAAAAGTTGCACGACGTAAGGCAGAAGGCCGAAAATTCCCCCGTAGGATAACGCCTGATATCGTGGATCGGTACATCGGTCCACCGCAGATCACTCCTCCACGAGCTGAGAAGGAGGACATGGTAGGCGTTGCTACAGCCTTAGCGTGGACAGAAAACGGTGGGGAGATCATGGCAGTGGAAGTCTTGCTGGTCGAGGGGAAGGGAGGGCTTCAAATCACAGGTCAAATTGGGGATGTTATGCAGGAATCTGCGCAGGCAGCACTTTCCTATGTTAAGGCGAGAAGTCGTGAATTGGAGCTCGACCCAGAGATCTTTGAAAAGACCGACATTCACGTCCACATCCCTGAAGGAGCAATCCCCAAAGACGGTCCAAGTGCTGGGATTACCATTTGCACAGCCCTTGCCTCTGCACTTACAAGCAGGCCTGTTAAACACACAGTTGGTATGAGTGGAGAGATCACTTTGCGCGGTCGTGTCTTGCCTATCGGAGGCGTCCGGGAGAAGATCATGGCGGGATATCGTCTTCAACTGGGCACCGCGATCATCCCTACTGACAATGAAAAGGATCTTAGCGAGCTTCCGAGGAAGGTACGAGATAAGATGGACATTCGACTCGTCTCAACAATGGATGAGGTCCTTGACCTATCCTTACAGCCGTCTGCGTGAGGTTTAGCAGACTCATGGATTCACCTTTATCCAATACAACTCAGGGCGTATCTAACAATCTGCCACAAAATGGAGTGAGGAAGAAGTCTCGGATTATTAATGTGATCCGGTGGGGACCTTCACATTCATGGGGGACTATCCTTGGAGTTTTCGCTGTTTATATCTTCATGATAAGTGGCTGTACAAGGATGACGGGGCCGATACCCACTCTTGCTCCAGATGAGACGCTTGCT
>JABAOF010006792.1_pt3 | contig 24688 bp, 18 predicted proteins | sample 7062171 | NCBI WGS metagenome assembly JABAOF01 (sample SAMN14538628, study PRJNA623070) | marine sediment metagenome | biome: marine biome [ENVO:00000428]; feature: marine pelagic biome [ENVO:01000023]; material: deep marine sediment [ENVO:00002113] | place: India: Gulf of Khambhat ...
GACTTATACGGTGACCCTGACCGTGACCGATGATGATGGGGCCACTGATTCCGTGTCTAAGCCCGTTACCGTAACCGCTCCCAACATACCGCCCACCGCCAACTTTGATTATGCCGTCAACTTCCTGACCGTCAACTTTACCGACACCAGTACCGATCCTGACGGCACTATTGTGAGCTGGTTATGGAATTTTGGTGACGGCAATACCTCCACTGTGCAGAACCCCACCCATACGTATGCGGCGGCCGGGACTTATACAGTAACCCTGACCGTGACCGATGATGATGGGGCCACTGATTCCATCTCTAAACCTGTTACCGTTACCGCTCCCAACATGGATCCCGTTGCCAACTTTGAAGTCACCACCATCGGCCTGACCGCCAACTTTATTGACACCAGTTACGATCCTGACGGCACCATTGTAAGCTGGTTCTGGGATTTTGGTGATGGAAATACCTCCACGCAGCAGAACCCCAGCCACACCTATGCGGCGTCCGGGACGTATACGGTAACCCTGACTGTTACCGATAATGATGGGGCCTCAGACTCTATCAGCAAAATTGTCACAGTGACCCTTGAAATCTATGTTTACGACATCACCCAGAGCATCAGGAAGATGGGGAAAAACTACCAATCAACTGCAGTGGTCACCATTTTGGATACCAACAACGCCCCGGTTGCCAATGCCACGGTCTATATCACCTGGAGTGGTGTGGTGGGCGGCAGTGCTTCAGGTGTTACCGGAGCTGATGGGACCGTGTCCTTTAAATCTGACAAAGTCAAATCCACCGGTCCTTTTACCATTACGGTAAACGACGTCATCCACACCCTGCCCTACAATCCATCACTCAACATCGAAACCTCGGATTCCCAGACCTATTAGAGGCCGGATCATACGATAATACATGATTTTGTAACCTGATAAAGGCCCGGAAGGCAGGAAAGCCTTCCGGGCTTTTTTAGGAAATGGGACATGGGACATACAAGAAATAAAAAATAAAAAATAGGAGGATAAATGATGAAACGTATTCCGGTATTTTTTATTGTGACATTAGTTCTATTAATGTTCACAGTTGGTTCTACCTGTCTTTATTCCAAAGTACAGGTAGGTGAGGAAGTTTTGACAAAGTACCAGACCGATCACCCCTACAAAGGTGAAAAGGGTGTGGTATGGGAAAAGACCTTTCATTGGCCCAATGCCGGGTATATCGCGATTCACTTCGCAGAATTTGACCTGGCGTCCGATGACTACGTGGAAATCTCCAGTCCTGATGGCAGATACGTTTATACGTACAAAGAAAAAGGAAAATGGGTCAAAGAAAAAGGCGACAAAAAGGCCAAGCAGATCAGTGAATTCTGGGCCACTCATATCCCGGGAGATACGGTAAATGTCAAATTGGTTAGCAGTAACAGGAAAGCCGGATTTGGTTTTGTGATAGATAAGTGGGCCCGCGGTTATGAGAAGGGATATATCGATGCGGTGCTGGCAGGCCTGGAACAAGATGCTGTTATTGAAGCCATCTGCAATGCCGACGACAAAGAATGGGCCAAATGTTACGAAGGCACTGAAATGTATAACAAAGCCAAAGCGGTTTGCCGGCTGCTGATCGGCGGAACCAGCGCCTGTACCGGGTGGTTACTGGGCAGCGAAGGCCATGTGATGACCAATAATCACTGCATCTCCACCCAGAGCAGTGCCGGTAATACCGATTATGAATTCATGGCAGAGGGTGCCACCTGTTCCACCAATTGTGCCAGTTGGGGTGCCTGCCCCGGGGTCGTGGAAGCCAGTGCCGGTACACTGATTAAAACCAATTCCTCCCTGGACTATACCTTGATATTACTGCCCACCAACGTGACCTCCACCTATGGGTATCTGCAGTTAAGAGATGCGCTTCCCACCATTGGTGAGCGGATTTATATCCCGCAGCATCCCGGTGCCTGGGGTAAACAGTTGGCAGTGAACAGCGATACTGACGGTCCTTTTGCCAAGATTTACAGCACCAATGAACCGCCCTGTATCGGGGGCCCTGGTGATATCGGGTATTATGCTGACACCGCCGGGGGAAGTTCAGGTTCGCCGGTGTTGGCATACAATGATCACCTGGTGGTGTCCCTGCATCACTGCGCCAATTGCCCTAACCGCGGTCTTCCTATTCCTAACATTGTTTCCGACCTGGGTGCTGATCTGCCGGCCAATGCGGTGGGCACCACCATCCCGCAGCCGCCAGTGGCTGATTTCAGCGCAGATAAAACCACCGTCATGGTGGGTTCAGATGTCAACTTTACCGATCAATCATCCTACAACCCCACTTCCTGGTCATGGACCTTTGAAGGCGGTACCCCCGCCACCAGTACTGCGCAGAATCCCACAGTTACGTATAATACTCTTGGGACCTTTGATGTGACCTTAACCGCCACCAATGACCTGGGCAGCGATACGGAAACCAAAGTGGACTATATCACGGTAACAGATACGCCCATTTATTGTTCATCACAGGGAAATACCCAGGTTGACGAATATATCGGCGGCGTACAGATCGCTGATTTAAATAATACCTCAGGTCCTTCTCCTTATTCGGATTTTACCTATTTGACAGCCAATATGACCGCAGGTTCAACGGTTAATGTGACATTAACACCTGTATTCACCGGCACGGTTTATACCGAGTACTGGACAATCTGGATCGACTATAATTATGACGGCGATTTTGAAGATGCCGGCGAAGAAGTATTTAACGACTATGGCACCACAGTGATCACCGGCAGTTTCACGGTTCAAAGCGGGGTGGACGTGGTAACCCGGATGAGAGTAACCATGAAATACGGCAGCTATGCGACGCCTTGCGAAACCTTTACCTATGGGGAAGTAGAAGATTATACCGCCAATATAACCACTGGAGGCAATCTACCGCCTATCGCCGATTTTACTTACACCACCAGCGACTTGACCGTCAACTTTACCGACACCAGTACCGACCCGGACGGCACCGTTGTCGGTTGGGATTGGAATTTTGGTGATGGCAACACCTCCACCTTGCAGAACCCCACCCACACGTATGCAGCCGGCGGGACTTATACGGTAACCCTGACCGTAACCGATAATGATGGGGCCACGGACTCTATCAGCAAAGATGTCACGGTGACCGAGCCTGGCGTTGAAATCTATGTTTATGACATCACCCAGACCATCAAGAAAATGGGGAAAAACTACCAGTCAACTGCAGTGGTCACGATTTGGGATACCAACAATAACCCGGTTGCCGATGCCACGGTCACTATCACCTGGAGTGGTGTGGTGAGCGGTAGTGATTCAGGTGTTACCGGAGCCGATGGAACCGTGTCCTTTAAATCTGACAAAGTCAAATCCACCGGTCCCTTTACCATTACGGTAGACAATGTCACCCATCCCATCCATACCTACAATCCCGCACTGAACAACGAAACCTCGGATACCGCCACCTATTAGAGGCCGGATTATACGATCAACCATGATTTGGTAACCTGGTAAAGGCCCGGAAGGCGAAAGCCTTCCGGGCTTTTTAATACTAAAAAAAACAAAAAAATAAAGGAGTGATAAAATGAAAGGATTGAGAAGTCTTTTGATCATCAAGTTTGTATTTCTGGTGGTAATTGTTTCATTCTTTACCACTGGCCAGGGATTGGTCTACGGTGAAAAGACAGGAACCCCGGTCTTAGCCCAGGTTGAAGTGGAGGGCATGTTAACTGACCTGGGGCTCCCGGTGTATGCGCACTTGCAGGATGCGGCCGGTGAAGATTATGCGCTGGTGATTGCGTCGCAAGCGCAATTGGACCGGGCAGGTGTCCGCTACAGTATCCTGGATGAAAATGCCAGGGGAGCGGATTATTTTATTCTCACCAGGCTTTCCCGGGATAAGCAGGTGCCGGCGGAACTATTGGCCAGGCATAATGTCCTGCTTGACGATGGGGAACAGGTGATTATCCGGTCCACCTTTGAACAGGCGAAAACGTTAGTTGGCCCGGGTTTTGAAATCCGTTTGCTGGACCGTACCCCCATGGTATTGGCAGCGGCCCCGGGGCAGTTCGAGGCTTCAATATCGGCGCTGACTTACGATGCCGTCATTGCCCAGATGATCAACCAGGTCACCCAGACCACGGTGGAAACCTACGTCAATAACCTCAGTGGTGAAAACCCGGTAAACATTGGCGGAAGCAGTTATACCATAGCGACACGTCACACCGTTTCGGGAACCCCGATTGAAAAAGCCACCCAGTACGTCTATGAGTTTATGGAAGGCCTGGGCTTGACAGTGAGCTACCACAATTGGTCGGATTCAGGCTATTCGGGCCGGAATGTCATTGGTGAGATGACGGGTACCACCCAGCCGGATGAGATTGTATTAATCACCGCACACCTGGATGATATGCCTTCCGGCAGCATAGCTCCCGGGGCAGACGATAACGCCAGCGGTTCGGTTGGGGTGATGGTGAGTGCAGAGGAGCTCAGCCAGCAGGTATTCCACCGTACCGTGCGTTTCATATTTTTTACCGGTGAAGAGCAGTATCTCCTGGGTAGTGATGTGTATGCCGAGATGGTTTACCAGGCCGGGGATAATATTGTCGCGTTATATAATATGGATATGCTGGGCACTGATAACGTCGGGGAACCGTACCTGCGGCTGCATACCCGTATCACTTCCAATCCCGGGTACCCGGGCGACCTGGCCATAGCCAATACCTTCGTGGATGTGGTGAACACCTACAGCCTGGATAATGATCTTTCACCCATTATCGATCCGGACGGTATCACCCAGAGCGATCATAGTCCCTTTTGGAGCAGGGGTTATTCCGCCATCCTGGGAATCGAAGACAATGATAACGATATGTCTCCCTACTACCATACCACATCGGACACGGTTTCCACCCTCAATATGACCTATTTTACCAATTTTGTCAAGGCTTCGATAGGGACAGCGGCGCACCTGGCTTTGAGAGATGATGTTACCTTGATTGCAGATTTTACCGCTTCCCCCACTTACGGTGCCGTGCCGTTGACAGTCAATTTCACTGATTTATCCGTGGGTGCGACGTCGTGGTCATGGGATTTCGGTGATACCGGCACCTCCACCGACAAGGACCCGACCTATACCTATACCTCCAGCGGGACTTACACCGTATCCCTGACCGTTACCGGTGCTCCCGGGTCTGACACCGAAACCAAAGTCGATTATATAACCGTTACACCGCCTCAACCCCCGGTTGCCGAATTTATTGCCAGTTCCACCAGTATTTACGAGGGTGACAGTGTCACCTTTACCGACCAATCCGCCAACCACCCGACCTCATGGTCCTGGACCTTTGAAGGTGGTACGCCGGCCACCAGCACGGAGCAAAACCCAACGGTTACCTATAATACAGTGGGTACCTTTGACGTGACCTTAATCGCCACCAATGCCCTGGGCAGCGATACCGAAACTAAAACCAATTATATCGAAGTAAATGAGGTAATTCCCACTGTTGGCAACACCGTTGTATTCGGAACTACTTCAGTGACTCCCAACCGGCGGGCCATGCCCTTTACCATGCCGGAGGACGGCACCATCTTCAGCGTCACCATGTACCATGAAGCCGGCAGCGGCAGCATGATGCTGGGTGTGTACGATGGGGCCACTTTACCGGAAAACAGGCTGGGAGTAACTCCAAGCACCGCTGTTAACGGCACTGCCGATTGGCAGACCATTAACCTGACAACTCCTGTGTTTGTCCAGGGCGGCACCACCATCTGGTTGGCCTGGGTCTATGAGTCTATCCCCGGGGTCAGGTATGAAGTGGGCACGCCCGGTAGAGCACAATCCCCGGACCTATGGGCAGCAGGCATGCCTGATCCCTTTGGCACCAGCACACAAGCTGATTATGTCTACTCTATTTATGCCACTTATACTACCACCGGTCAAGCGCCGGTGGCAGACTTCACCGCCAGTGCCACTGTCATTACCGAAGGTGACAGTGTTACCTTCACCGATCTATCCGCCAATAACCCGGACGCCTGGGATTGGGTCTTTGACGGAGGCACACCCGGCACCAGTACCCAGCAAAATCCCACTATCACCTATAATACCGCCGGTACCTATACAGTGACCTTAACCGCCACCAATGCTTACGGCAGCGACACCGAAACCAAAACGGATTATATTACTGTCCAACCCGCCGGCCAGCCCCCCACTGCCGACTTTACTTACACCACCAGCGACCTGACCGTTAACTTTACCGACACCAGTACCGATCCTGACGGTACCATTGTCAGTTGGGATTGGGATTTCGGTGATGGAAATAATTCCACGGAGCAGAACCCCAGCAACACGTATGCAGCCGGTGGGACGTATACGGTAACCCTGACCGTGACCGATAATGATGCACTCACAGACTCTACCAGTAAAGATGTCACGGTCACCGAACCTGGCCTTGAAATCTATGTTTACGACATCACCCAGACCATCAAGAAGCAGGGGAAAAACTACAGTTCAACCGCAGTGGTCACGATTTGGGATACCAACAACGCCCCGGTTGCCGATGTCACGGTCTATATCACCTGGAGTGGTGTGGTGAGCGGTAGTGATTCAGGTGTTACCGGTGCTGATGGAACCGTGACTTTTAAATCTGACAAAGTCAAATCCACCGGTCCGTTTATCATTACGGTAGACAACGTNNCCTCGGATTCCGCCACCTATTAGAGGCCGGTTCATACACGATTTGGTAACCTGATAAAGGCCCGGAAGGCGAAAGTCTTCCGGGCTCTTTAATACAAAAAAAACAAAAAAATAAAGGAGTGATTAAATGAAAGGATTGAGAAGTCTTTTGATCATCAAGTTTGTATTCCTGGTGGTAATGTTTTCATTCTTTACCACTGGTCCGGGGTTGGTCTACGGTGAAAAGACAGGAACCCCGGTCTTAGCCCGGGTTGAAGTGGAGGGCATGTTAGCTGACCTGGGGCTCCCGGTGTATGCGCACTTGCAGGATGCGGCCGGTGAAGATTATGCGCTGGTGATTGCGTCGCAAGCGCAATTGGACCAGGCAGGTGTCCGCTACAGCATCCTGGATGAAAATGCCAGGGGAGCGGATTATTTTATTCTTACCAGGCTTTCCCGGGATAAGCAGGTGCCGGCGGAACTATTGGCCAGGCATAATGTCCTGCTTGACGATGGGGAACAGGTGATTATCCGGTCTACCTTTGAACAGGCGAAAACGTTAGTTGGCCCGGGTTTTGAAGTGCGCTGGTTGGGCCGTACCCCCATGGTATTGGCAGCGGCCCCGGAGCAATTCGATGCTTCAATATCGGCGCTGACTTACGATGCCGTCATTGCCCAGATGATCAACCAGGTCACCCAGACCACCGTGGAAACCTACGTCAATAACCTCAGTGGTGAAAACCCGGTAAACATTGGCGGCTCCGATTATACCATAACCACACGTTACACTGCTTCGGGTACCCCCATTGAAAAAGCCACCCAGTACGTGTATGAGTTTATGGAAGGCCTGGGCTTGACAGTGAGCTACCACAATTGGTCGGATTCAGGCTATACGGGCCGGAATGTCATTGGTGAGATGACAGGTACCACCCAGCCGGATGAGATTGTATTAATCACCGGGCACCTGGATGATTTGCCTTCCAGCGGCACGGCCCCCGGTGCAGACGATAACGCCAGCGGTTCGGTTGGGGTGATGGTGAGTGCGGAGGAGCTCAGCCAGCAGGTATTCTACCGTACGGTGCGTTTCGCGTTTTTTACTGGTGAAGAGCAGTGGCTCCTGGGTAGTGATGCGTATGCCGACATGGTTTACCAGGCCGGGGATAATATTGTTGCGGTGTACAATATGGATATGCTGGGCACTGATAACGTCGGGGAACCGTACCTGCGGCTGCATACCCGCATCACTTCTAATCCCGGCTACCCGGGCGACCTGGCCATTGCAAATACCTTCGTGGATGTGGTCAACACCTACAGCCTGGACAATGAACTTTCACCCATTATCGATCCGGATGGTATCACCCAAAGCGATCATAGTTCCTTTTGGAACAAGGGGTATTCCGCCATCCTGGGAATTGAAGACAATGATAACGATATATCTCCCTACTACCATACCGCATCGGACACGGTTTCCACCCTCAATTTGACCTATTTTACCAATTTTGTCAAGGCATCGGTGGGGACGGCTGCGCACCTGGCTTTGAGAGATGATGGTACCTTGATTGCAGATTTTACCGCTTCCCCCACTTCCGGTGCCGTGCCCTTGACAGTCAATTTCACCGATTTATCCGTGGGTGCGACGTCGTGGTCATGGGATTTCGGAGATACCGGCACCTCAACCGACAAGGACCCGACCTACACCTATACCTCCACCGGGACTTACACCGTATCCCTGACCGTTACCAGCGCTTCCGGGTCTGACACTGAAACCAAAGTCGATTATATAACCGTTACACCGCCTCAACCCCCGGTTGCCGAATTTACCGCCAGTTCCACCAGTATTTACATGGGTGATAGTGTCACCTTTACCGACCAATCCGCCAACCACCCGACCTCATGGTCCTGGACCTTTGAAGGTGGTACGCCGGCCACCAGCACGGAGCAAAACCCAACGGTTACCTATAATACAGTGGGTACCTTTGACGTGACCTTAATTGCCACTAATGCCCTGGGCAGCGATACCGAAACCAAAGTGGATTATATCGATGTGGCTGAGAAACCCTACTGCACGTCATCGGGAAACAGCCAGAGTTACGAATATATCGCCGGCGTGGAAGTGGGTGATTTGAACAATCCTTCAGGTGCCTCTCCATACAGTGATTTCACCGGCCTGACCACTCACATCACCCAGGGAGGAACGGTTAATGTTTCCTTAACTCCTGGTTTCCCTGGTAGTTCCTATACCGAATACTGGAGAATCTGGATCGACTATAATGGGGACCATGATTTTGAGGATACGGGAGAACAAGTGTTCAGCGGTTCTGGCAGCTCTGTGGTCACCGGCAGTTTTACTGTTCCCGGCTCCACCATTATTGGTGACACGCGGATGCGGGTGTCCATGAGTTACAGCTCCTATCCACCGGTTTGCGGCAGCTTCTCCTATGGTGAAGTGGAAGATTATACAGCCAATATCAGTGGTGAAGGTTTACCGCCGGTGGCAGACTTCACTGCCAGTGCCACTGTCATTACCGAAGGTGATAGTGTTACTTTCACCGATCTATCCACCAATACCCCGGACGCCTGGGATTGGGTCTTTGCCGGAGGTACACCCGGCACCAGTACCCAGCAAAATCCCACTATCACCTATAATACCGCTGGTACCTATACGGTGACCTTAACCGCCACCAATGCCTACGGGAGCGACACCGAAACCAAAACGGATTATATTACGGTCCAACCCGCCGGTCAGCCCCCCACTGCCGACTTTACTTACACCACCGACGGCCTGACCGTTAACTTTACCGACACCAGTACCGATCCAGACGGTACCATTGTCAGTTGGGATTGGGATTTCGGTGATGGTAATAATTCCACGGAGCAGAATCCCACCCACACGTATGCAGCCGGTGGGACGTATACGGTAACCCTGACTGTGACCGATAATGATGCACTCACAGACTCTACCAGTAAAGATGTCACGGTGACCGAGCCTGGCCTTGAAATCTATGTTTACGACATCACCCAGACCATCAAGAAGGCGGGGAAAAACTATACGTCAACTGCTGTGGTCACGATCTGGGATACCAATAACGCCCCGGTTGCCAATGCCACGGTCTATATCACCTGGAGTGGTGTGGTAAGCGGCAGTGATTCAGGTGTTACCGGAGCCGATGGGACCGTGAGTTTTGTGTCTGATAAAGTCAAATCCAACGGTCCGTTTATCATTACGGTAGACAACGTCACCCATGCCACCCATACCTACAATCCCGCCCTCAACAACGAAACCTCGGATTCCGCCACCTATTAGAGGCCGGATCATAACAGGCTGTTCGAGAATTCATATTTATCCTTCTCTGAGGGTGAACACGAAATCCCGGCTGAACCCCTACAAAGGCCGATTATCGCTGCATTAGGTAGGGGCGAATCTTGTATTCGCCCTCTTCTCCGGGAAATTTAGTTCTCGGACAGCCTGATAAGATCATACACGATTTGGTAAACTGATAAAAGCCTGGAAGGCGAAAGCCTTCCGGGCTTTTTTTTATCTGGTTTTTATTACCTTTAAAATAACGTCACGATAAAAAAAACTTGATATTCTACGCCTTTTGATGTAAACTGTGAAGGAGGAGAACAAATGAATTTACAAACGTTGGACAACATACCATCCTGGGAGTGGCCTGAAAATGCGGGAGAATTTATTTTTAACGTTTTGGGCGAAAAAAATGCCCCTGTATCTGATCGAGTACTGGCAGCAGAACTGGCTGGAGATATAACGGTCATGAATGATAAGATGGCTGCCCTTTTGCTTGCTATCACCGAGGACAGCGGCGAGCCGGAGGAACTGCGCTGTAAAGCACCAATATCTCTGGGTCCCGCTCTTGAATATGGGGAGATGATGGAGTTTGATGATTTCGATGACGACATGCTCTCTAAAAAGGGATTTCATGAAGTCCAGGAGCGTCTTCGCAGCATTTACCAAAATACCGACACCCCAAAAAAAGTGCGGCGACGCGTCCTGGAAGCGGCTGTGCGTGCGCCGATGGAGTGGCACAAAAACGCAATTCAAACAGCGTATGCCAGTAATGACGAAGAGTGGGTCCTCACCGCGGTTTTCTGCATGGGCTATGTCAGGGGATTTGATGACCAGATTTTAGAGTCCTTTAAAAGTGAAAACCCTGATATCTTTTATGAGGCTGTTTGTGCTGCCGGAAATAGTGAAGTCAAAGCAGCCTGGCCAACCATTAAGGGGCTTATTACTAAAGACGACATCGATAAGCCGTTACTGATTGCTGCAATCAATGCTGCCGTGGGTATCTGTCCAGGCGAAGCTGTAGATATTTTGTCCGAGCTCTCTGATTCGGATGACGAGGAAATAGCAGAGGCTGTGGAAGATGCGTTGGCAATGGCAATATTGTTGTTAGACGATCAGCCTGAAGACGAATTTTTTTGAAATCCTAATGTCCCTCGTCTTTCTTTTCTGTTTCCAGGGGTTTATATTTAAAATGATCGCCGGTTTCTTTTACAATATGCTTGTACCAGGCTTTGGGGTATCCAGGGTGTGTTACCTCACCCACTTTGGGATACCCGTTATTACTCAACTTGCCTAAACCGGTTTTGACATTGCCGTCCAGGTATTTATAAAGCAAGAACTCACCCAGTTTCTTCCAGCGTTTAACCACCGCGTTTCCTTCTTTTACAGTATATTCGGTCAGGTAGTTCCTGGCTAACTCCGGTGATTTTTTGAATAATTCCAGGGCAACCTTATCCACTTCCGTTTGCAGGGTAAGGAATTTTCCTTCCAATTCCCGCTGCAGGATTTGAATGTCCTGGATTATATCACAGTAACGGGAATAGGCATAATTGGATACGAAATTAAAGACCCAGAAGGCAGATTCCCAGGTAAATTCATGAAATGAACCGGTACCCACGGCATAGCTTTTGGGAACTTTGCGAATGCCGCAGTACATGGGTACATAAACTGTGCTGTAGGTATCGTCCACACCGAACCAGTGGATACCTCCGATGGGATCAGGCAGCCATGAACGGGACTGGGACACAAAGGAAAAACCGGTTTGCTGGGTGGAGACGGCACGTTCGTTAACATATGTGGGAGCATCTTTTTTATCTTCCAGTTTCCAGGTTAAGGGCCGCCACCGATACGGCAGACGAAAGGGACCGGCCCCCACATCTTTGGTCATATCCATGGGCGTGCCTTCAAAATGGTCCCGCATCAACTCCATCACATCCCGAACCGTCAGCTTTTTATCCGGTTTGATCCACAAGGGCATGGGATTATTGGGATTATGCCCCATGGCATAATCCAGGTATTTTTCCATGGCTTTGGATTTTTGGGTGACGCGGTTGAACATGCTCCAGACCCTGGCTTCACAAAACCGCAGGGCACCAAAATCCAGCGGCCCATAGGCATCGGCAAAGCTAAAATCCTTGTCTTCACCCTTAAAGTAACCCTTTTCCCTGGCAAAAGAGATCACATCTTTGGCATAGAGACAGTTTTTCGGGTCGTTTAGGGGAAATTGACGGATGCGGGCCTGGTTGGCATGGGCACATACATACCCGTCCGGCACCCGGCGGGCCACCCAGACAGCACCTTTGTTGTCCTTTCCCTTGGAGATCATTTCCATGATCCACACTTCATTGGCGTCGGAAATGGAAAGGGACTCACCGGAACTGTGATACCCATACTCAGCCATCAGGTGGGTCATGACGTTGATGGCTTCCCGCGCGGTTTTGGCCCGCTGCAAGGCGATAAACATCAAACTACCATAATCCATAATGGCGTTGGGGTCTCTTAATTCCCTGCGCCCGCCCCAGGTGGTCTCTCCAATAGATACCTGGTGCTCATTCATTAATCCCACCACCGCATAGGTGTGAGGTACCTGTTTTATTTTTCCCAGGTATTTACCGCTATCCCATTCATAAATGTCAAGCATCTCACCTTCCATGTGATCTGCGGCAGGGGTGTAATAGAGCTCACCGTATAACACATGGGAATCGGCTGCAAAAGAGATCATGGTAGAACCGTCTACTGTTGCCCCTTTGGAAATTAAATAGTTGGTGCATGCTTCCACCGACGGATTAAAAACAACCATCGATAACACAAATACAATCCCTAATGTAATAATTAATACTGTTCTTTTCATAATTTTCAATGTTCCTCCTATTCAAACGTAACAGTGAAATTTTAAATCCGAGCCCCCAGTGGGGGCAGCCATTTACATATTTTATTTTAACCAAAAGATTCCCCGGTGTCAATTTATTTTATCTATTAATGGATTGTTTTTTCTTAACCGGGAATTTACTTTTTAAAGACATTTTGGTATGATTAATGCTCACAAGAAAAAAGGAACGAATTAACCATGAAACCTTGATGGAGGCAATTGGGCAGAATTGAAATTGGAGACAACATTCATACTGGCATCTTCATCACCGCGGAGAAAAGAGCTGCTGAAATTATTGGGTATTGAACCCCGTATTATCATTCCTACGGTGGACGAAAGCATGAAACCCGGAGAGTCCATTGAATCCTTTCTCCGCCGTGTGACCATATCAAAGGGAGACTCTGTATACAAAGAGGAATTTTATGATATACCCATCATCAGTGCAGATACCATTGTGTTGTGTGAGAATCGGCTGATTGGCAAACCCGTGGACAGGGCTGAAGCCTTTGGGTTTTTAAGGACACTGTCAGATAATGTGCATGAAGTATGGACAGGGGTTTCCATTCGTTACCGGGGAACGCCTTATTATGATTATGCCCGTACCCGTGTGGTATTTGCTGAAATTTCAGACCAGGAGCTCCATTATTATCTTGATAATGAGGATTACCTGGACAAGGCGGGTGCCTATGCCATCCAGGGCAGGGCGTCGGTATTTGTAAAGAAAATAGACGGCTGTTATTTTAATGTAATGGGCTTTCCCCTCAACCTGTTTTACAACATGTTAAGGGAAATTGGCATACATATCTATCAGGAATAACTTCTGCTCCCTCACTCCAACTTTTATCATTTTTGTTCGTAAACGTAGTCAGTTCTGATATATAAGTCATCTATATATATTTTGATCCACAGCATTACCCCTTCCTCGTTCCAGTAGGTGGCACGACCATTCTTTTTTCCGTCTTTCATTTCAATTTCCATTCGCCTGTTACCGTTTTTATGAAAGTCCCGATGCAGGCCATCTTCTTTTCCCTCTTTATATTGGGTATCGATGGACAGGGTACCGTTATCATACCACTCCCTATAATTACCGTGCCATATATTGTTTTTCATTTGCTGTTCCAGTCGTTTATTGCCATTGTCAAACCATTCGCTGTAGGTTTTGATGGTTCCTTCACTGGTATAGCTAAATCTTGTTTCGGATTTTCTATCTCCGTTATCAAAGAAAGCGGTAATGCGGATGATGTTTCCATCTTCATTCCATTCTGTCCATCTCCCCTGGGGGATGCCTTCTTTATAATGCTTGGTGATTTTTTTCTGACCACTATAATACCATTCACCCCAGGTGCCGTGATATTGATTCTCCTGGAATTCTATTTTGCTTTTCATATTGCCGTTTAGGTACCACTCTTTCCATAGGCCGTGTTTATTCCCTTCGTTATATTCTTGTTCACCTTTTTTCTGGCCTTCTTCATACCATTCCGTCCATAACCCGTGTTTTTGGCCATTTTTCAACTGGCCTGCGGTTTTTTTGTTACCGTTATAGTGATACTCGATCACTTCTTCGATTTCTTCTGAGGTTTCCTCGGTTTCTTGTTCCTGGGCGGTTAAAGGGAATGCCAGCAGAATGGTGAATGTTAAAAAGATAAAAAAAACAATCTTTTTCATTTTTCAATGTCTCCTTTATTTGCCAATTTCTTTATTAATTTACTACAAAAACAAAAATTAATCAACCCTGCTGCCGTAAAAAATGGTTCCATCTGTTGAAATACAGACGGTTTTATTTTAAAATAAAGCTCTGAATATAAAAGCAATTAAATAGGAGGACAATGTGAAGAAATTAATTGCATTTTTTATTGGTGTTGGTGTATTGGTAATGGTATCACTACCGCTGCCACTTCAGGCTGCTGCTGATGAAGTGGAGAGCCAGGTTTCCGCTGCCCTTGATTATTACAAACAAGGAAAGAATGAAGAGGCCATAAAGGCACTTTCCGCTGCCTTGATGGTATTGCATAATAAACGACAATTGGCAATTAAAAACGTCCAATTGTGTGACGCGATCGTGGGGTATGGGGATTACAAAAAAAGAGCATCCAACAAGCTTAAAGCCGGTGAGCCATTTATGCTTTATTTTGAGGTAGAAGGATATGGTGTGAAAAGAGAAAACGACAAGTATTGGTTTTGGCTTTCGGAGGATGCGAAGCTGGTCAATGAGAAAGGCGAAGTGATGTTTCAGCGTGATGACTTTCTCAGCTATAACAAATACTTCAATATACCGATATTCCCGTTTTTCATGCAAAATAGGATTGCTAATCTTAAACCCGGTAAGTATAAATATGAATTCACCGTAAAGGATCGCATCAAAAAAGCGTTTGTTTCAGACTCTATTGAACTTGAAGTAGAGGAAGCACCCGCAGAGACAAAGCCCGGAGAACAGCCTGCAAAGAAATAATGTGTTCTTAGCGGCTAAATCAATGCCGGAAATGGCGCATGCCGGTGAAAAGGAGTGAAATACCATATTCCTGGGCTTTTTCAATCACTTCGTTGTCCCGTACCGAACCACCCGGCTCCACCATAACGGTAATTTTATGTTGTGCGGCGATTTCTACTGAATCGGCAAAAGGAAAGAAGGCATCCGACAGGAGCACCGCTCCTTCTAAGGGAAACTGGCTTTTTCGGATTGCGATTTCTACCGCATCCACGCGGCTCATTTGCCCGGCGCCAACTCCGATCAACATGCCATCTTTCACAATAATAATACCATTGGATTTTACGAATTTGATCAACTTCCAGCCCAGTTCAATATCCTTTATTTCGTTATCTGTAGGGGTTCGGGAGGTTTTTAATTCAAAGTCTTTAAAAGCTTTTAATTGGTTATCTTTTTCCTGTAAAACAAATCCGCCGGGGATGGTTTTGATATCGGATTTTTCTTGATATCCCAGGGGCATTTTGATAATCCTGAGATTTTTTTTCTTTTTAAATACCTGGAGCGCTTCGTTGGTATAATCCGGGGCTACAATCACCTCGAAAAATATTTTTTTCATCTCCTCAGCAGCTTCTTTGCCCAAGGGTTGGTTAAACCCGACAATCCCGCCGAAAGCGGATTTGGGATCACCGTCAAAGGCTTTCTTGAATGCCTCTTTTTGGGAAGTCCCAACGGCGGCTCCACAGGGGTTCTGGTGTTTCACAATAACAGAGAAGTCCTCGTCCCCGGAGGTGAAGAGGTTTAATACCTCCATCACCATTGAAAAGTCCAGGATATTATTGAAGGAAAGTTCTTTACCTTGCAGTTTTTTAAAATTCATGAGTGGGGAGTTCTTATCCCTGATATAAAGCGCTCCCCGTTGATGGGGATTTTCACCATATCGCAAATCCATTGCTTTCCTGCCTGCGGCGTTCATATATGCCGGATTGCCTTCCATACCATTTAAAAAACACCCAGCAATCAAGGAGTCGTAAAACGATGTATATGAGAAGGCTTTTGCAGCCAGGGCTCTTCTTTCATCGATGTCAATGTCGCCATCCTTTACAATTTTTTCAACAATGGGGATGTAATCCTCCTTTTCCACAATCACGATGGTATGTTCAAAATTCTTGGCAGCCGCTCGAACCACCGAAGGACCCCCGATGTCGATGTAGTCCACCATAAAATCAATGCCTTTCTTTTTCTGGGGAAGTGCCTCTTCAAAGGGGTAGAAGTTGACAATCACCAGGTCAATTTTAGGGGCAGAGAATTTTTCCAGTTGTGCCAGGTGCTGGGGAGTTTTTTTTGCCAGTATGGGACCGAACAACAGGGGATGAATGGTTTTTACCCGGCCGTTAAGGATCTCCGGGAATTTTGTAACTTCCGAAACTTCAGTCACAGGGATGTGGCGTTTTTTTAGATATTTTGTCGTTCCACCGGTGGAAAGGATTTCCCACCCATTTTCCGTTAGCTGTTTAGCAATTGATTCAATACCCTCTTTGTAATATACACTAATCAATGCTCGTTTTGCTTTAGTATCTGTGTTTGTGTTTTTACTCATGATTCACTCCTTAAATCTATTTAAGTACTATTTTATATACAAAGAGTTAAAAAATCAAGAGTGTAGTGACCATATCGTTGTGTTTCTTCATCCTTTTTTCTGTAATTGTCCTGGTTTTCGCTGATTTGAGGTAACATTATTATATGTCCGGTCAGAAAGCCGGTCCATGCCGTCATTAAAATCGGCTAAAAGGTAACCATATTCGTAATTTACTGTCAGAGGCAACTATGTTATTCAATTAGAACAATTCGAAAAAAATTACCATGATGATTGACATAAAGGCAATAAGATGGTAAGATAGATTCTTATCAAATGGGTCGTACGTCGGGCTTTGTATTTGCCAATCCACGATATAAGACAAAGACAATATTGAGAATACATAAAACGAAAAGTCCATACAATATGTGATAGAATGGAGGCATAATACATGAGTGAGAGTGAAAAAGAGATTAAATGCGTGGTCTGGGATTTGGATTACACAATCTGGGAGGGAATACTGGTGGAGCGCGATGAAATCCGGTTGAAGCCGGGGGTTGAGGAAGTTCTCAAAATCCTGGATTCTCGCGGCATTCTTCATTCCATTGCCAGTAAAAACAATTACGATGATGCCATGGAGAAACTGAAAGAGTTCGGCGTTGAGGAGTATTTTCTTTATCCTGAGATTAATTGGAATGCCAAATCCCTGGCATTGGCTAATATCCAGAAAAACCTGAACATTGGTATGGATACCATTTTATTTATTGATGATCAACCCTTTGAACGTGATGAGGTAAAGAGTGTTCACCCGGAAATCACCTGTATTGATGCTTCTGAGTATATTAAGCTTCCGGAGCTGCCGCGGTTGAATCCACGGTTTATCACCGACGATTCCAAACGCAGGCGCAAGATGTACATGGATGACATCAAGCGTAAAGTAGAAGAGGAGGAGTTTCAGGGTCCCCAGGAATCCTTTCTTGCCTCCCTGGACATGAAATTTACCATCCATGAAGCCCTGGAAGAAGACTTGCAGCGGGCCGAAGAGTTAACCGTTCGTACCAACCAGTTGAATGCCACCGGCCTGACCTATGATTATGATGAGTTGAATGCCTTCAGGCTTTCGCATAATTACAAGCTCCTGGTGTGTGAATTGATCGACAAGTACGGTTCATATGGGAAAATAGGCCTTGCCCTTATTGAGATAAAGGAAGACTGCTGGCATTTGCGACTGCTGTTGATGTCCTGCCGTGTGATGCTGCGGGGAGTTGGTACGGTGTTAATGTCTTACATCATGCAAGAAGTCAAAAAGGCGGGAAAAAAACTACTGGCCGATTTCAGGCACACCAAACGGAACCGGCAGATGTATATCAGTTACAAGTTTGCCAATTTCAAAGAAGTTTCTTCCGATGATGAGGGCAATGTCCTGTTTGAGAGTGACCTTTCTATGATCCAGCCATTTCCACCTTACATTGATGTGAAAATATTATAAAATGCCAATTATAAACGTACAGAGCTATAAACGTGAAAAGGAGATATAATCAATGGAACTAAAAGAGAAAATCAGGAAGTTTATAGAAGATAACCTTGTGGTTTTTGAAGACGAAGCAGATTTTTCCGACAGCGACAATATCTTTGAAATGGGATTTGTCAATTCGTTGTTTGCCATGAAATTGGTGAGTTATATCGAGCAGGAGTTTAGTATTGAAGTGGACAACGAAGACCTGGAAATCAGTAATTTCAGTTCTGTCGAGCGCATTGTTGGATATATCGAAAACAAGCAAGAGGGATGAGAGACATGAATGATGTTTCAGTGCAGCAGAAGATAGTGGAAGAGGCCAGGGAGTTTGCCAGCAAGGAGATACGGCCGTTTGCCGGGGAGTTCGAGGAGAAAGAGGCTATTCCCCGGGAGTTGATCGATAAGATGGCGCAAAAAGGCTATCTTGGCGCTTGTTTTCCCAAAGAATACGGTGGTTTGGACCTGGACCCGGTGTATTACGGTCGTTTTACCGAAGAGATCGGCAAAGCTTGTTCTTCTACGCGGGCGATATTGACGGTTCACACCTCCCTGGTAGGGGAGACGCTCCTGCGCTGCGTCAGTGATGAGCAAAAAAAGAAATGGCTGCCGTTAATGGCTGCTGGTGAAAAGATCGGCGCTTTTGGACTTTCAGAGCCTGAAGTAGGCACCGATGCCAAAAGTGTTCAAACCTCATATAAAAAAGAGGGCGGTAGATATATCATTAATGGTACCAAAAAGTGGATCACCCTTGGAGATATAGCTGATTTTTTCATCATCATCACCAAAGGAGAGAAGGGCATCAACGCGTTTATTGTTGAGCGAGAGAGGGAAGGAGTCAATACCACGCCCATTAAAGGACTCCTGGCTGGTCGTTCGGATCATATTGCCTACATCGAGCTTAACAACGTGGAAGTACCGGCTGAAAATTTAGTGGGCAAAGAAGGCAGTGGGTTTACTTATGTTGTTAATACCGCGCTTGATTATGGTCGTTATAGTATTGCCTGGGGAGGTATCGGCCTGGCCCAGGAGGCATTAGAAGCCATGGTCTCATACTCCCGCAAACGCTCCCAATTCGGCCAAAAAATTTACCAATTCCAGTTGATACAGGGCATTATTGGGGACGCAGTCACTAAAATCCATGCCGGACGCGCACTCTGCTTGCGGGCCGGTGAATTGAGAAGGAAAGGAGATGCTGCCGCTGTAATGGAAACCACCATTGCCAAATACTTTACATCAAAAATCGCCATGGAAATCACCACGGATGCTGTCCAGGTTCACGGCGGCAATGGCTGCTGCAATGTGTTCCCCGTAGAACGGCTGTTCAGGGAAGCCAAAATACTGGAAATCATTGAAGGCACTTCACAGATTCAACAGGGAATCATCTCCAACTACGGCCTGAGAAAATATTACAGCCCAGGCTATTATAAGTGATAAAGGGAATAAGGGAATAAAGAAGCCTGTTTTTTATATATTGTTATTTCCAACCGTTTTTGGTAAAATTTAACCCATTCAAAAAAGTGTTAAAAGTAAATGGAGTGAGGGTAATGTAAAATGAATGATAATAGAGAAAGAGTTCGATTACTGGAGCAGCAGGTTGAATCGCTACAAGAGGAAAAACGTGCCATACTGGATGCCATTGAGTTGGCTGCCAATTTGTGTAACTTCCGCATCAGTCTAAACAAAATCGAAAACCCCATGCTCATTATGGAGGAAACCACTGCCAGGATTCGGCAGCTCATCCATTTTAAAGCTCTCTCTTTTTACCGGGTCAGCGAAGAGGATGCGGATTTTTACCAGGAATACACTGATCCTGCGGATTCTTCGTCTTATATCGCTAGAGAAGTGAATCAACTGATCGAGGATAAAAAATTTTCCCAGGCTCTCAGGAAGAACAAACCCGTGGTGGTTTCTTCCCTTGATCACCAGGATCAGATCATCCTCCATTCGATGAATACGTCTTCCCGGACCCGGGGAATATTTATCGGTGTCCTGGCTTCTTCCGCTGCTGAGATCACAGACCTATCGCTTTTCCTTTTTTCTATTACCATTATTGCTTGTTCTCATGCGATGGAGAGTTTTGAGCTTTACCGGCAGATCAGGGATAAGAACATAAAGCTCAACGAAAATATTCATAAAGTGGAAGAAGCGAGGAGGGCGCTGCAGGAGGAAGAGGAAAAATATCGCGCCTTATTTGAACAGGCCACCAATTCGATAATACTCTATGATGTGGAGAGGCGTAAAGCTGTGGAATTTAATGATACAGCCTATCAGAGCCTTGGTTATACCCGTGAAGAATTCAGAGAATTACGTATCGAAGATTATGAAGTAGATAAATCCGAAAAAGAGATTCAAATCCGAATGCAGAAATTTTGTATGAAAGGGCAATATTCCTTTGAAACGCAGCACAGACGAAAGGATGGAGAAATACGGGATATCCTGGTTAACAGCAGGTGTATCCGTATCCAGGGTAAGGATTATATCCTGGCGTTTCTTACTGATATCACTGAGCAGAAGAGAAACGAGGTGGAACGTGTGCTGTTGGAAAAGCAGCTTCGTCAAGCTCAAAAGATTGAGTCTATCGGTACATTAGCCGGAGGCATTGCCCATGATTTTAACAATATCCTGGCGATTATCATGGGTTATGTGGAATTATCACTGCTGGACATCCCTGGAAGTAAAAGTATGGAGCGGGTACGTAGTAATTTAAGCCAGTTGATCCTGGCGGTGACACGTGCCAAAAAGCTGGTGAGCCAGATTCTTACCTTCAGCCGCAAGGGTGAAGAGACCCTGAGCCCCATCGTGGTGAACAGCATCATCAATGAGAGCCTGGGAATGCTGCGGTCCACCATCCCCACCACCATAGAAATCCAGCAGCATATCGAAAATGAACCCTTATTAATCCTGGGGGATGCCACTCAAGTACACCAGGTTATGGTGAACCTTTGTACCAATGCTGCCCAGGCTATGGAGGGAAAACCCGGAGTTATAACGGTTGAAGTTAAACGATTCGATTGGAATGCAGAGCATATGGATATCCTGGATATGCGAATGGAGCAAAATATTAAATCAGGCTCCTATGTGCAAATCACCGTTAATGATACAGGACATGGGATGGAACCCGATTTAGTTGAACGGGTCTTTGATCCTTATTTTTCCACCAAAGAGCCGGAACAGGGAACCGGGTTGGGATTGGCTGTTGTCCAGGGAATTGTTAGAAATTACGGTGGTTATATTACCCTTAACAGCAAACCCGGAGAAGGAACGCTTGTATATATCCTGATTCCCCTGGTGGACCCTTCAGAATATCCTGAAATGGAACCCGGTGAAACCATTTTCCTGGAAGAAGATACCATTGTTCTTTAGCCTTTACGTCATTACTGCTGTGATCAAGAGTGCAATATTTACCAGGTAAGTTAAGGTGCATACCAGGCAAAAGTTTTTTTGTTTGATATAGGAGATGTATGCCAGGTAGAAGGAGAAGAGAACCGCTGCTGCTGCCGGGTAAAGGGTAAGGTGCATATACCAAAAGGATAACAGGAACAGGAACGCATAAAAGAAAAGGCCGGCCAGGGGGTTGGGGATGCCCAGGGTTTTACTGTACCGGCTGCCCAGGGCTTTGGAGCACGAGATATGGGAACGGATATCGCACAAAGGGGAATAGGATTCGGATTGGAGCAGTTTATGTCTTACCATGAAGGCATAAAGAGAAATCAAAAAACCGCAACCAGTAACAATTTGAAAGTAAATTTTCATTGTAAATATTCCGTTATTTTCTTAAATGTTCTTCTTTCATTTGGGCATAAAAGATGTAGATATTGTCCCGGGGCAGGAAGGTTTCTATTCGTTCCAACCTGAAACCTGCGGCTTTTACGGTTTTTAATATTTTTCTCTTCTTCCAGAAATGCCACGCTGTTTTGGTGTATTTCTCCGGGTCCCGTTCAAGAATCACCAGGGGAGCGTTGGTTTTGAGGCTGGATTTCAGGTTTTTCAGGAAAGGTACCGGCCGGGACAAATCATGCAGCACATAGGACATGAATACCATGTCCAATTGGTCTTTGGGAAATAAGGGGTCTGTTACTTTCCCTTTAATGATAACGACATTGGTAAGTCCTTGTTTTTTGACTTTACTTTTCAAGATGTTAAGCTCTTTTTGTACAATATCGTTGGCATAGATTTTGCCGGTGGGACCGACTTTGTGTGCCAGTTTCAGGGTAAAGTAACCTTTTCCTGCACCCGGTTCACCGATTACCATTCCCGGTTTAACGCCGATTACTTCCAGTACTTTGTCCGGCTTGTGATAAGAATCGCGGTGTTGGTTTTCGTATTCAGGTTCAGCGTGGAGGGTAAGGCTGAAAATCAGCAGTACCAGGACAGGGAACAGGATCACATGGATAATGTTTGCTTTTTTCATTTTCATTATTTAATCAAAATACCAGGTATTTTCCGTTTTCAAGGATTTTTTCTCTTTGGTTGTTTTCGCCCCCCAGGACAATGGATTTAACAGTAATTCGCGGCTGCGTGGCCGGGATGTAAATCCGGTCCAGGTGCACTACCTCGTTGGGGGAGGAAAAATCCGCAGGGCTTACCGCACCGCCGAAATGATCGCTCCTGCCAAAGGCCACGTGGAATCCTAATTTTTCATCCAGCAAGATTTCATTAATGGGATTCAAACCAAAATCCGCCAGCACACCAAAACCCAACTCTGCCATATTGCCGTAGGCGGGTTCCCGTTCCAGGTGGTCCCGTTCTTTATTCACGGTTTCGCCTTCACCCTCTACGTTAACCGCCCGGTTTTTTTTGATGGTAAACAGTACCACATCCTGTCCCAGTTGAACCGGTAAAATACCCTCTGTTTTTGTTTTTTCTCCTTTTTCTCCTTCGTAGGGTACAATATAGGTTTCGCCGCTGGGCAGGTTTCCCGCGGTCCCTTTTTCCGGGAAGCGGCCGCTGCTCAAATGGCCCTTCCTGAAGCGGAGATCAAACCACATCTTATATTCTTTATCGTTGTCTACCTTGAAAATCACCTCTGCCCACAGTGCCGGGTCAACTTTTTCTTTAATAATGGAGACCCGCCGGAACACTTCGTTATAGTCGATTCGCAAGGCGGGGATCATTTTGGGTGAAAATCCCGGCATCGTGGCTGCTCGAAACAAGTATTTTTTGGCTGCGTTTTTCAGCGGGGCTGTGGTGGAATATTGCGTCGGTGCCAGGAAGAGCTGAAAATCTGTAAATATGGTATCAAAGCTTACTCTTTCCCCGGCTTCCGGCAGGTCCCCGGCAGTGGCAGGCAAATTATCTTTTATAAGGAATCCCTCAGCCGGTAATTCCGCGTTATTGGAACCCACGTCCGGGTAGGCGATTAAGCAAATGCTTTCCAGCCCCATGGCAGAGTAGTTATTTTTTAAGGATTGAAACCATCCCTGGGCAATGGTTCGGCGCTGCTGCCAGCCCGGGTTATCGTCGCTGCTGTTGCGCGGAACATCCACCAGTATGCCCAGTTTTTTGTCACCCGGATGTTTGGGAAATACCGCTTGAATTAAATTGATCAGTTCGTTTCCTGATAATTTTTCCATAATATGCTCCTTTTAAGTAATTAATCTTATTTGAATGGCATGAAAAAGTCAAGCAGAATTTGGGACTTGACAATGAGATGGTGAAAGTGTTATATATATAATATAATAAAGGAGGTGAAAGTTGAGCAAACGTGGGTTCGTTTTTATTGTGGTATTTTTATGTCTCTCGGTTTTTTTATTTCCAGCCACTTATAAAGGAAAAAAAATTGATGAAAAGCACTTTTGGGCAAAAATTCAAATGAAAGGTGCTACCAACGTTTACACCGTGGATGTCGTTTTTGTGGGAAAGAAAGCGAATATGATATTTGCGCCCTACCAGTATTTACCCATTGAAGCAGGAAATAGTACCTTTATGACGCTGTATTTGTTAAAGGAAGAGATTAAAGATCCCAAAAAGATTTTGTTAAAGCAGGTGAGCCCGCCGGTCATTATGAACGATAAAGACCCTGAGGACTGGGAGGCGACTGCTTACTGGTTCATGGAATTGGACCTGAAACCGAAAAAGAAAAGTAAAGATTGAGGTGATTCCGAAAGGCAAAACATTTGACTCTCCTCAATGGTGCTGATGACTTCCAGCTTGTTCTCATAATTTTCCTGGTTTCCCATTGTTGGGTCCTTTTACTATATTTCTCGCAGCATAAAAGACGATTCTATAACATAAGGGCCTGATGTGTCAATAGATGATAAGGATAAAACCACTGAATAGGAGGCATAGAAAGACTTTTGGGAGATAATTTTTCGTTTTTCCACTGCTTCCTGA
>JABAOF010017834.1_pt1 | contig 24665 bp, 23 predicted proteins | sample 7062171 | NCBI WGS metagenome assembly JABAOF01 (sample SAMN14538628, study PRJNA623070) | marine sediment metagenome | biome: marine biome [ENVO:00000428]; feature: marine pelagic biome [ENVO:01000023]; material: deep marine sediment [ENVO:00002113] | place: India: Gulf of Khambhat ...
CTTATTGCACTGAAAACGAGGAGACCCCATAGCGCACCGCCGGCTGGTCTGACAAGTACTCTATGTAGCGAGGGTCAACGCGAAACTCCCCGAACCAGCGTTCCCAGTCCAGCAGATGCCGTGGAAGGTCTGCAGCCATGAGGTCGAATGCCTCTCCAACCTCGACTGCAGAGTCTGCACGTTCGGCCTCGATGGCGCGCTCTACATCGGACACTTCTGCAGGCTCGTCGTCGGGCAGAAGCACCTCATAGAAGCGAACCAAGTGCTGCGAACGGTGCCGCAAGGCTTCCAAGTCGGGAACGCCAATCTCAAAGTCGTCAGATTCGCTCAGCGCAGCTCGAAGCCGTTGGGCATTCGACTCGAGATACCGGAATGCAGCCTCGTCACCGGAGAGCAAGGCTCTGCGGATCGCCTCTTGATCACGGTCGTTCATGTTCACTCCTTCTTTACCCGAATGGCGCGTGTCGCGTATAGCTCCTGAAAAGACCCTATCCGAAAAGCTCCAACTTCGCCCTCCTTCAATGGGTACATCGGTAGTCGCCCCAAGTGGTAGAGGGTGATCCCTGGGTGATGTGCGCAATCCGTCGCGACGCCGACTTCGCCGAACTTCCTCAGAGACTTGCTCCAGAGCTTTGGCGAGCATCGACCGCACGGCATAGCGAGTAAGGGAGTGGCGCGCGGCCAAGTCGCGCTCACTCTTCCGGTCCTCTCCAAAGTGCTCAAGCAGCAGGGTTCGCTCCAAGCCAGGAAGGCTTGAAAGAGCAGCGTGAAGCGCCCTCACTTCTTGCTTATGTTCGAGCGCCACAGCCGGGTCGAGAACAGTTGACCGAAGTGCGTCAGCGTCTTCCAGGTGGACCAACTTCCGGCGCCACTGGTCGAGTTGAACGACTCGACGTCGCGCGAAGCGGTGAAAAGCGGCAGCGATGTATGTGTTGAAGTTAGCTACGGAAGGATCGTGCCGCGCGACCAGCCCACCCCACGCCTCGGCGAAGAAGTCGTGAAGCAAGTCACGCGCATCCTCAAGGGGGACAAAGAAGCCTGACTTCGAAAGCGACATCAAGACACGCCAAAGCACCCGCTCGTATCGGCGGAAGTCTTCGGATGTGGGTGGCGCAGTCATGTCGCTCTACCCTAGTCAGACTGTCTTCATGGGGCACTCCCAGCACAGGGCGAAGGCCTGTGTGACCTGCTGTATTGCACCCAAAGCTCCATCTGGTCGAAAAGTTGACTTCGGAACTCGGGAATAGTAGATGCTTTCCCTACTTGGCGAGCGGGCCCGCGGGACGGAGACGAGCACGCCCCCCCCGATCATGTCCGATAGGTCGCGCACCGCCGGCACCACCACTATCGTCCACTCACAAGCCGGCCACGCCGCACACGCTGCGGCACTGCTTTGCCACCCTTCGGCTTCAGAGCGGCTCAAACATCCGGACTGTGCAGGAGCTCCTTGGGCATGCCGACGTGGCAACCACAATGATCTACATCCATGTGCGAGAGCTCGGTTGCGGGGCGGTTAGAAGTCCACTCGACAACTTGGCCGCACAACTGGACTGAAATCGGCCACTGGCGAGCGACCACTCCTGGCCGAGTGTCGTCGGTCGGAGCGCCAAACCCGCCGGCTGCAACCACTGCAACGCCACCATCGCAACTAGAGGCCGCAGACACGCGCTGGCGGGCCGCTTACTGCCGAGTGACCACAAGCAATGCGGCGCGCTAGATTGGCCTATCGATTGCTGGGCTAGGTACGGTACTTCTCAATGAGCGCACACGTGAACTTTTCGCCAGCTCTTGAAAGCAAGGTCACCAGTGCGCCGATCGTGAAGTCAGCGGACCTCCTGTTGGCATGCGAATCAAAGCACCGTCAGTACAGCTTGTTCGATGTCGGCTGAAGTGACCACCACCGGTGTGCTGCGCCGAGAAATCGCTCGGTTGACCGCTCCCTGAGCAACCGCCTCCGCGTTTGCGATGCTCTCACCCTTCAGCGTTTGGGCCACCGCCGCGACCGTGAGGCCGCCTGCGAGGCGAACCTTGCGGCTCGCGAACCAGGTTTCCAGGTAGAGGTTAAGGCTCTTCGCGCTCGGTCGCTCAAACGGCACCTTCTCCGTGAACCGTCCACCACGCAGCAGCGCCGGGTCGATCTGCTCAGGGTTGTTCGTCGCCGCGATCCACACCACATCTTTCACGCGGTCCCCTACCCCGTCCATGAGTGTGAGCAGCTTGTTGGTCCCCTCGGTGTGGGGCGATAGGTCACGGCTCCTGAGCAACTCGTCAGCCTCATCCACGAAGATGACACAGGGGCGCAGTTCATTCGCCTGGTCGTGGAGTTTCTGCAGCTCCGCGGGAGTGCGCGCGAGGTCAGCGCCCGTGGCCGTGAGGAACGCCCAGTCGATCGATTTGGCCAGGGCTTTGGCCGTGGCCGTCTTGCCGGTTCCCGGCGGACCATAGAAGAGCACACCGGTTGGCAGGGTGCCGCCGTGGGCCTCGGTGTGCTGCGGATCGGCCATACGGCCGGCGATGAGACCGAGCGATTCACGGGTAACTGGCGACAGTACCAACTCGTCAAGTGTCTTGACGCTCTCCAGCAATACGCCCTTGCGACCTTGCAGCGCGCGCAGTGCGCCCATGAAGTCTTCGTAGACAGGTGTCATGCGACCTGCGCGCCGCAGGTAAGGCCCGAGCTCCTCGGTGACGGCCAGGATGCGCTTGGCCGAATAGCCGTTCCAACGGCGGGCAACCGATTCGATCAACACCGGATCCACGCTGGCTTTCGGCAGGTGGGTTTTGAGGCCGAGCTTGAGCAGACCGATCCGCGCCTCGGCATCGGGCGGCGTGATCTCCACCTTGAAGTCGAATCGGCCTTCTCGGACGCCGGCTGCATCGAGGCGATCCATGTGATTGGTGGCGGCCACCAGGATGACCCGCTCCTTACGAATGTCCACCATCAGGGTGAGCAGCGCGTTGACCACGTCGCGGTCTTCCTTGACGCCGTTGCCAGCCTCACCATCGCGCGAACTCAGGAAGCTATCCACCTCGTCGATGAAAAGCACGCATGGCTGTTGACGGCGCGCCTGGGCGAAGGCCGCGTTGATGCGGGCAGTCTTCTCGCCCACCCAGGGGCTCGCCACATCGCCGTAGGTCAGTTGCAGCAGGGGCAGCTTGAGCTCGCCAGCCAGCGCTTCCACGAACATGGTTTTGCCGTTGCCAGGATTGCCGGACAACAGGATGCCGTTTCGCTCGGTGCACTCCCCTCCCCGCTTTGCAATCACCGCTTGCGCGGCCTCCTTGAGCCGAGCCTTGATGTCAGCGTTGCCATGAATGTCCTTGAAGCTGATTTTCGGCGCGAGCGCTCTGGCCACGCTCGGCGGACCGTCTTCACGCCGCTGCGCCCCTGCACCGGCACGAGCTCGAGCTTGGCGATAGACGCCATTGGTCAGTGGCCCGGCTCGCACGAGCATGGTGAGAATCGTGAGGTACAGCACATACCCAGTCAGGTACATCATGGTCGTGTCGAAGCGTTCGTAGACAAACCAGAGGGTTGCCATCACGCCCGCGCCCCAGAGGGCGTGCCTGAAGGCGCTGCGCTCCATCCAGAACGACTCGTTGTTGCTCCAACTGCCCAGCACCCAACGACCCAGCACACGCCAGAACAGGGCAATGGTGCCGATGACCGCGATGAGCATCGGCATCAGGAACTCGGCGTTGACCGCGCGGTGATCGAGCTGGGGGCCTCCTTCGAAGACGATGGAAACCAGCATCTTCAGCAGCCAGCAGAACTGAAGAATGGCGCTCAGCTGAGCCGCGCGCAATGACGCCTGGTATTCGATCGCGTAGATGAAATCTTTGAGCATGGGGAGGTACGTGATTGGTCTTGTGACCAACGTACCGGAGAACCCCACATCGTCAAGGGCGCCGCGTTCACCTCTTTCACACGGGGATAGTCATTCAGGACTCCCAGCATCGCACGCGGTCTTCACGTTCGGCCACAAGGCCTCACGGGCCGTTGCCTACCCAGTTCTCAAGCTCCAGGGCAGGCACCCGATCGAACTCCGAGGTGTTGTTCGTGACCAGCACCAGTCCCTCACTGCGGGCGTGAGCAGCGATGTGCAAGTCATTCACTCCGATTGGACGACCCAGCTTCTCCAGGGCGGCTCGTATGGCGCCGTAATGTTGGGCGGCCTTCGGTCCATAGGGCAAGACCTCGAGGCGGCTGCAGAAGTCCTCGATCACGGCCAGGTGTTCGGCCACGCGAGAACTCTTCTCGGCGCCGTGCATGAGTTCCGCCAGCGTGATCGAGGAAATCGCCATGCGGCTGGCGTTCGCGTTGAAGACAGAGAGCAGCTCGATCGGGCGCCGCTTGAGCACGTAGATGACGATGTTGGTGTCCAGCAGGAAGCGCAACATCAGAGGGCTTCCCGCTCACCTTGTTGCTGCCTGGCCCGCTCGGCCAAGAAGTCATCGCTGACGGCTGGCCCGTTCAGGAAGAAGCTGTCCCAGGTCTGGCCCACGGGCGAAATGATCCGCTCGTGGCCCCTGACACGCACCTCTACCTTGTGGACACCTTCCGGCAGACGCACGTCCAGCGGCAGGCGCACGGCTTGCGTACGGTTGTTGATGAACACGGTGCCGATGGACATCGGTGAACCCCTAGATAGCGATGTATACGGCATTAGTATATAGCACTATCATCCAAGAATAGACCACTTGGCGCTTGCATCGCCCCCTCCTTGCCTGGCCCTGGCCTATTGATTTGGCCTGCGCGGCTTCGCACGCTGCACTCCATAGAAAAGAAGGGGGCCCGCGGTGCAGCCCCCCTATTGACTTCGCGGCGCGCCGCGTGCGCTCACGCTCGGTCGTGCTCAGTGCCGCGAATCGCGCGGTTTTCGAGTCAGCACCCGCTGCACCATCTGCGCAAGCTCATTGGGCAGGAGCTCCTTTTCGAGCCAATCGCGAAACACCGTCCAGGCACCCTCGGCCTCGCAATAGGGGACGTCGAAATGCAGAATCGCGGATTCCAGCGAGACCCGGCACTTCCCGATCTCGCCCATCATTTCGACGTCGAAGCCAGCCGCCTTGGCGAACGCGAGCATCTTGGGCATCACGTATTTGTTGTAGTCGCGAACGAGCCAGTACCCCAACTCGTAGCGCTCCTCCTCTTTCGAGATCGCATGAACCATGATGCGGACATCTCGGACCGTCTCAAACAAGAGCCCCCACTTGAATGCGAACACATCCACGTCTTCGAGTTCATCCACCGACTCACCGGGTTCGACTTCCTGCTGCATTTGCGCTTCCAGGATGACATCGAGCATGTCGAGCTCCCCGCACACCAGCAGCAGGTTCGTCACCAGCGAGTAGTCCAGGCCGTCGGTGATCGTCTGTCGGGAAAGGTATCGCTGAAGCCCTTCAGGATCTGACACAAAATCCAGGCCGGCGTCGCTCGCAACAATGCATTGCGCTCCAGCTCGGCTCGCGTGCTCTTGCATGAGTTCCTCCATCACGCTCATCAGGGGCGCCTCGCAGGTCCGATCGCAGCCACCGTTGTAGGCGGCCGCAAGCTCGTCTCGCACGACGCACATCTGCAGGCTCAAGCGCTCACCGCGCGGGTTCAGTTTGCAATTCAAGATCATTTTCAGCTTCTCCAAATGAAGGGCTCTCGCCCATAGATAAATAGCTATTCGGGTTCTGGGGGACTGCCCCTTTGTCGTCACGCCTGCTCGTCAGAAGATCGCGAAGTTGCACCTCCAAGCGGACCAGTTCCAGCGCAAGCCGCTGAATGCTTCGACCTCTGCCTGGTCGCACCTGCCTTCCGCGTGCAGGGTCGCAAAGTAGCCTTTTGCCAACGCCGCCTCCGTTAGCGCTCAAGCCTGCAGATTCAGTTCGAGGTAGCTATCGCGTGCTTCCCTCGCCTGAGCGACATGCACCACATCCACGCGCAAGCCCTCTTCGAGCTTGAGCAGCTTGGTTGCCGTGCGCTGCAGCAACCCGAGCTCGAATATCAATTGCGGAGTCACTTCCTTGTCCACCAGAAGGCGAACGGCGTCTCCAGGCTGCAGGCGAACACCTTGCGCGGCCTTACCTGAGAGGTAGACCGCACGCAACTCCAGGGGCTGAACGAGCGCCTTCAAACCCTCGCACGACTCAATTCGTACGATCCAGCCCTGAGTGCGCGCCTTCTCCTCTTTTGACTGCGAGGACACACTGCCGTTGTAGGCCGTCGTGATCGAAGGACGAACGTGGCCCATATCAAGGCTCACTTGCTGCGCACCCTCACGCAGAACTTCTGCGTGGGCGCGATACACCGACATCGGCAGCTTGCCCTCTACCGGAGCAGGAAGGCCCGTGAGTTCAAGGTGGCGACGCTGGGCGTACATGTGACGCAAACCGTGGGGAACCACGCCCATCGCCTTCTTGGTGATCCCAAACTTACGGCACACGTAGTAGAAGTGGTTCTGCATCTGCACGTAGTCTTTTCCGGGGACTGCCAGACGCAACTGGCGATGCCTGCGCACCAGCTCTTTGGCGCGTTCGAGCACGTCTTTCTGCCACTCGCGAATCAAGGGATCGTTGGACAAAGGCACCGTCCTGGACTTGCCGCCTTTGGCCCCCCCTCGTGCGTCCGCCCGAATATGCAGGGCCTCTCCCAGGTCCCCGCTCACGGGTTCCGCATGTGTCGCCTCGGCCGCACGAAGTCCAAACGCAAACTCGAGCTCCAGGCACATGGCAACCACCGGATGCTGCGCGCGAACCTTACGAATCACTTCCATCGGATCGACACCTTTCACCGTCCAGGTCTTGGGTTCCAGGGCCACCTTGCTTTTGCGCAGAGCCACCAGATCGACGCCGTTGTCTCGCAGCCATTTCATGTATGCCGAATCGCGGGGCACAAGGCCCGGCTTGTTCAACATGGTCATGACCCGCCGCAGCTTGCTCACCTTGTTCTGGATCGTTTCGTACGACTGGCCGGCCGCCACCCATCGCTTGATCAGAACGAGAACATGCTTGCGACCGATCTCACTGAGATTTCGCACGTGCATGCGCTCCTCCTTTAGCTCGTGCACCGCTCGAATCAAAGCCTCCCTGTGCTCCGTCAGCGTCGACTCCGCCATTGGCCTGCGCCGTCCTGTACCTGCGAGCCACTGGCCGTACCGCACCAGGTAGATCACCTGTGCCACCAAGTCATTGATATGTTTGATTTCCGCCCTCGCAGCTACCGCTGCCAGGGCTCCCACGTCCCGATTTTTCTTGCTATCTGCCGCCTTCTGCGCGGCCCACTCCTCGCGGATCTGTCGATTCGCCGCCTTGATCTGCGCGCGCTGCTCCGCACGGCGCTGACGCTGCTCTTGATTTCGATTGGGCGACTCACCGCCATCCGCATTCCCAGACATTCCCTTGGCCATCGACAACTCCTGCTCCACTTCGGGCTCGCCTCTCGCTCCCGCATTCCAGCGCCTGCGATCCGATTCACGCGTGCGCCACCAACGAATGCGTTCTCCCCTTGCCATTGCTGCGATCTCCTATGGGAACAGGTCGCTGCAAACGCAACAGAACAACGCACGCACACCTACACCGAGCCTCGCGGCCCATCTACAGCGTGGGATTCAGGTTTTGCGCCTCCTGACAGGCATCTCACAAGTCGGTCTTTTCGCCGGGTACGTTAGTAATCCATCCTGCCGCCACGGGAGGCGACTCCGCGGGACCACCCCCTTGCGAGGGGCACCCTGAACCAATGGGGGTTCAGGGGGGTAACTGACCTTCAAGGTCAGGGCCGTTTCCGGTTGGCCAGCCTTGATCAGCTATTCGCTGATCTCGTGACTTCACTTGCCAGGTGGACTTGGCACCTGACCCGTTTCGCATGCGCTCTTTCCCGTCACTCCCTTTGAAGGCCCTATGGGGCTCCCGGCTTGGCCAGGCGGATTGACTTGCCACACGGGGTGGGCGCGTGCGTCGGCACGTGAAGCAATTGCATGATTCCCCCGAAGGGGCGCCGGCTCAGGTGCTTCTGTAGAGAACAGCACATGAAGGCGGGTCCTGTGTCTGGACCTGATGGGTTGCTAGCGGTTCGAGCCACAAAGGGATCGCCGCATCCTGCCCGCAGCGCGGCGCAGGTGCAGGGTCATTGACCCGTTCTTGGACCGTCTTGGTCCTGGCGCGCAACGCTCAACTGGGAGCGGTACGGCTTGCTCCAACAGGGGAGCGGTGAAGGCAGGCGCTGGGCCTGCGATACATCACATGGATGTAGTGAGGAGTGCATCGTAACTTTAGTTGCGAAGCGCTGCAACCGATCGGGCTCAGCCTTGGCCAAGTCCTTCGTCGTGCGCTGGTTATCCACAGACTGCAGATTGCGATCGTTCCCTTGATCGTTCCTGTAACGCAGCGCGGCAGCCCTAGTCCACGTTTGTTCCTGCCATCACTCACTCTGGGATGATTCCCGTGAGTCTGCGCCCCTCTGGTGCGTTTGGGAGAAGCGGGACTACCTCAGCTCCATGACGGGCGCAAGCGATGTGGTCCACGCTGCCCGCCACACCGGGCTCGCGTGCTGAGCGTTCGCCTCGCTCACCTCTCAGGATTCAACGTGACCGTGCCAACTTGTGCTTCCCAGTCGTTAGCGCCCGGGCCGAAGCAGGTCGACATTGGGCACACTGGCCTTGTATGTGGGGTGCGGAAGCGAAAACCGGTTTTCGACCGCGGCGCACCGCTGCGCGAAGCCAACTGCGCCCACACGGCGCGACATGGCAACTGATCCACCAGGCATGTTGTCGGCTCAGCCCGCGATGGCATCAGCGCGATGCGCGCTTGGTGGTTCGCGCAGCACCGCTTGGGCCGCCATGGGACGCGAACGGCCCATACCGGGCCTGCCATGAGGCCAGAATCCTCAACGAGAACGCATTGGCCCGCGTTGGGCCACCGTTGGCCCAACGCGGACCGCGCTGGCAGTTCGCGAAGGGCAACTCCAACAGATTCTTGCCCGCTGCGGGCCTCACGCGGCCCGCAGCGGGCAACCGCCTCAGGTGCTGGGCCAGGTGACGCGACAAATCTGCGCGCAGCTCAAAGAATCGGGCGTGCACATGTCGTGTATGCCTATTCAGGAGCTATCCAATGAATCGAGACTTCCAAACCACCGTCGTGAAGGCCTGCGCTGTCGACGTCGGCTATAGCAACGTCAAATACAGTTCGGGCCGCGCGGAGGTCGGTGGCAAGGTCCAGATTCGCACCGGGGTGTTTCCGGCGCTGGCGCCGGTGTTGACCAACGAAGGCTTTCATATCCGTGAAGGATCCCCTTCGCTGGACGGCACGATCGTCTCCCTCGGAGGTATGCGGTACTTTGTAGGTGGGGACGTGCGGTTTCATGCCAGTGGATCGGAGCCCCGCACGATCCCGAGCAACTACTGCGAGTCAGACGAGTACAGGGCGTTGCTGATGGGAGCTCTGCACTACATCGCCAAGGACGTGGGTTCGCCGCAATCCATGGTGATCGAGACCCTCGTGCTCGGCCTCCCACTTTCGACCTGGCGCCAACACCACAAAAGGCTTGCCGCCCGGATCCAGGGAGAGCATGCACTTGGCGGGTTTGCTGACGATCAGTTCAAGTGCCTGGTGCAAGTGAAGAAGGTCGCTGTGGTCGTTCAGCCGCTGGGTGCGCTCTATCGGCATGGCGTGGATACGCCCGAGATGGCAAATTCTGGCTGGACCCTGGTGGTGGACGCCGGCGGTGGCACGCTTGACTGGTTCATCTCGCAGCGAATGCGACCAAACTGGGCTCGTTCCGGTGCGCACAACAAATCGATGCTGGCTTGCTGCTACGCGGTTGCTGACCAGATCAATCCGGACTGGAAGGATCAGAGCGAGATCATCAAACGCATCGACGACGCCTTGCAAACCGCTGCAGACTTTTTCGAGGTCCAGGGGAAAAGGTACCCACTCGCCAAGTATCGCGCTGCAGTGGACGCTGTGATTCGCGAGTCCGTCAACAAGATGATGGCTGCTGTGGGCAAGACCGACAACCTGGACTACATCCTCATCACCGGCGGGGCCGCCAGCATTTTCTACACCTACCTGTGTGAGAACTATCCGCAACTCGCACCCATCATGCACATCGACACAGACAACCTCTACGCCAATGTGAAGGGCTTTCAGGTGGTGGCCGAACTGGTGAACCGAGAAGATTGCTAAACCTTCCAGGACAGTCATGCAAAAGACATCCACGAACGAGGCAGCAAACGACGAGGCCGGTTTCGACGAACTGCGCATTCGCATAAGGCTGCCAGCCGCCATGGGAGCGATCTACGACCAACTCTTGGCATTGCCGCCATCGCAGCGAGGCGTTCGCATTCAGCAGTTGATTGTTCAGGGGCACAACTTTGAAGCACTTTTGCACAAAGGGCTCATAGGCCTTGGGATGGCCAGTCCTGGACGTCCTGAGGAAGCCGCGCCTGCGCTCAATCGCATATCGCAGGTTACTGAGTCAGTCCGTCGATCCGAGCCGGCTCCACGCTTGAGCAAGCCTGTGGCTGATGCGCGGTCGGCGTCGATCGCGCTCGCCCTGGAGCGCATCGGTTCGCCCATGGCGCTCTTGCCCACCGTCTAGTAGCCATTGCTGCAATAGAGAGGACCGGCGCGCCGGTCCTTTTCTTTTGTGGTGACCATTGACATCACGAGCAGCCGTGCGAGGCTGGTAGTCACCCCATCAGACATGAGGCTACAAGATGACCGACCTGAAAGAACCCACCCTGACCGCGGCAGATTTCCGTGAAAACTTCACCCCGGAGCCTTCCGCAAGAACTTCACCGCACTGGCTCCTCGCCACAGCGTTTGGTCGCGATCTGCTCAAGATGCGGCTGCGCCAAGTGGAACCTCAGATGGACGTGCCCGAGTGGCGGTACGCCGAGTATTTGGATCCGGAACTGGAGCGCATGGTGGACGACCTCGGCCTGAGGGATGTCTCAAAGCCCAGCACGATGTGGCAAACCCTCAAACTCATGAAGCTGGCTTCGCGCTCGATGCTCGCCTTGAGCCGTGGGGAGCCTCTGCCTCAATGGTCCTTTACATAAACCCGCCTCCTAGCCAGGATCCGTTTCCTGCGGATGGGAAGCGCACCGCGAAATCGCGCGCAAGTCCTCACGGCAATCCGAGGAGCACGCCTTTCGTGCTCTCGGCACCGCTCAGTCTTTCAGACCAAACATGCGATCGGTTTGGTCAACGTAGCGCTTGTTCGCGATTCGAAGCGCGACGCTCGATCGCGCCAACCGCCGATTCAGCACGATGCCGATCGCGATGCCAAAGAGCATGAAGAGCTTGAGGTAGTCCGCCGCAGACATGAGATCTTTCGAGGTTGAGGTCCACTGTCACACAGAGGTCGTTCATTCTATTTGGAAGGCGCCCTTCAATGAGCTTCAGTCTCCGCAAGGTACGCATCTAGCTAGCCCAGCTTCGCAGCAAGGTCCTCGGCACGTGGGTGGTAGTAGCGAGCGACCATCTTGGCGGTCTTCTGCCCCGTGACCTTCATCAGTTCGTGCATCTGCAGGCGTTCGGCCAAGCGCGAGACCGCTTCGTGCCGAAGGTCATGCCAATGCAGATCCAGGAACCGAATCTCCACACGCTCGACTTCTGCGAGCAGCTTCAGCGTCATGTCCAGCGGGGCCCGCTTCTTGTAGACCAAGGCCCGAATCTCTCGTGCCGCGTCGATCCCCTGTTCTTCGAGCTTCCTGGTGAGAACGCCATGAACGTGCTCGCGCCGGCATCGGGCGATGAGGCGATCCCAGGCCGAGTCGAGCGCATCCGCGGTGATGGGCAACACCCGACCTGTCGTTGAACGCGGCAGTTGAGCCAGCGTCGCCACCGCTCGCGTGGACAGCGGCACATCGCGGTAGCGCTGGTCGTTCTTCGTGGCGCGACCGTCGACCCCACGAATGCGAGCGACACGCCTGGTCAGGTCGACTTCCTGCCAGGCCAGGGAAAGCAGTTCGCTCCTTCGGGCTGCCGTTTCAACGGCCAGAACGAAAGCAGCCTTCATCCAGGGAGTCGCCGATTGACCGAGCGACCGCAGCAGGATCGCCTCTTCGTCACCCTCCAGGCGTCGATCTCGGCCGGGCGGCAACTTGGGCTTGCGAATGCCCGCCGTCGGGATGCCCTGCGGCAGCGGGATGCCCCAATCGAGTTGGCAGGCTTTAAAGACCCGGTTGACCAGCCCCAGCTCGTGGGTCACGGTCTGGGGCCCAACGGCTCGAAGCCGCTCGTCACGATAGGCCGCGAGCATCGACGGCTGGATGGCCACCAAAGAGTACTCGCCGAAACGCTCTTTCAACTTGAGCAACATGCTGGTGGGCTGGCGCTGCGCCCGAAACTTGGGCACGACCTCAGCCAGGTAGCGATCGACGGCCTCGCCGAACGTGGTGTTCTCTGCCTTGTTCCTCGAAACAAAACTGCCCACGTCCATTTCCCGCTCAACCGCCCTCGCCCACGCTTCCGCGTCGGTCTTTCGCGCGAACGTCTTGGACTGATCGGGGAACCCCAGGCGACGGACCTTTGCCTGCCAAGTCCCGCTGGGGCGCTGCTTCACCGAGGCCATAAAAGGCCCCTCTTCGATGCGGGCGCACTGAATTTCATACTGCGAACTGTCCCCAAATTGTCCCCGTTGACCTCGAATTTCGGCCGAAATGCCGAAAACTTTAGACAGATCAACGGCTTAGAAAGCCTGGATTTTTGGCCTTCTAAGCAGCAGGTCGGGGGTTCGAGTCCCTCCGGGCAGGCCAGCAATCCCCCCTCGGCGCTTCAGACCCGCAACTCCCCTCGCCGCTGAATGACCCGCGACGCCAGGCCGTAGGCCACCGCCTCCCGCGCCGGCATCCACAAGTCACGCTCGATGTCCTGGCGCACCCGCTCGATGGGCTGGCCGGTTTCGCGAGCGATCACCTCGGCGATGCGCTCGCGGGCCTTGAGGATCTCTTGCGCCTGGATCGCCATGTCGCTGGCCGCGCCGCCCGCGCCGCCGCTGGGCTGGTGGATCAGGAAGCGCGTCTGCGGCAGACAGACCCGGCGTTCGCGGGCCGCGCCCAGGTAGAGGTGCGTGGCGGCGCTGCCCACCCAGCCCGTGCCGACCATGTGCACCGGCGCGGCGATGAAGCGCACCACGTCGTGGATGGCGTCGCCCGATTCGAGGTGGCCGCCCGGCGAGGAGACGATCATGGTGATCGGCGCGCTCGACTCGGCGTCCAGCGCCAGCAGCTTGCGCACCGTCTCCGAGGCCAGCGCGTCGGTGATGGTGCCGAACACCAGCACGGTGCGGGCGCGGAAGGCCTTTTCCTCCAGGAAGGCGCTGTCCTGCGCCTTGGCGGGGTGGGTGGGGGTGTCGGTGTCCGGGGAAAGCATGGGTATCGCTCCTGTGTGTTAGCTTCATCCGGTAAACGAACGAGCGGGCCTTTGCGTGACACCTCCAAGCGATTCCCACCCCCTGGTCGATGACGAAGCGCTGCGCGGCCGCCTGATCGGCCTGGCGCGGCACTGGCTGGCGCACGGCGACGAGGCCGAAGACCTGGTGCAGGACACCTGGTTGCGCACGTCGCAGGGCGGCTTGCCGCCCGACGCCAGCGGCCGCGAGGCCTGGCTGGTCACCGTCTTGCGCCACCTGTGCGTCGACGCCTGGCGGCGCCGTGAGCGGTACCGCGCCCTGCTGGAGCGATCGGGTGAGGACGGCGCGCCAGCCGTCGAGAGCGAAGCGCCGCAGGAACTGGCCGAGCAGGCGCAACGGGTCGAACGGGCCTTGCGGCACGTGGTCAGCCGCTTGCCGGCGGCCGAGGCCGCGGCCGTCCTGCTGGTCGAGGTCTTCGATTTCAGCCACGCCGAACTGGCGCGCCTGACGGGGCGCAGCGAAGCGGCCTTGCGCCAGCAATTGCACCGCCTGCTGCAGCGACTGCGCCGGCCGGCGGCGCCGGCGCCCGCACGCGACGAGGACGCGGACTGCCTGCTGGCCTTGTGCCAATGGGCGCTGGCGCAGCGCGACCCGGCGGGGCTGGTCGCGGTGCTGCGGGTGGCGAGTCCTCAAGCCATGGCCCTGTCCGCCCGGCCGCAAGCGCGCGAACCTGGCGAGCCGGCCAGCGCGCCGGCCACGCGCCTGCTGCAGTTCGGCCGCTTCCTGGCCTTGCGCGTCGAGACGCCCGACGGGCTGGTGGCCTGCCTGCCGCTGGGTGAAGCGATCAGCGAGACCGCCTGAGCAGGCCGCGAACCGACGCCATGACCTCACAGGTCATCGCCAGCCGGAACTCCCCACGGGAAGATGGATGCAAGCCAAGGGAAGGTCCCGAGGCGCAGCCTTCAACCCACCGGAGATCCGCCATGAGTGCCTACGCCATCGCCCACCTGCGCCACGTCGAGTGGGGCCCCGACATCGTCACCTACGTCCAGAAGATCACCGACACGGTGGACGCGCACGGCGGCCGCTTTCTCGTGCACGGGCACAACCCCGAGGTGATGGAAGGGCCCTTCCCCGGGCACCTCGTGGTCATCGAGTTTCCATCGCTGGAGCAGGCGCGCGCCTGGTACCGGTCGGACGCCTACCAGGCCATCCTGCCGCTGCGCACGAAACATTCCGATGGCGTCGCGGTGCTGGTGCAGGGGGTGGCGCCGGGCTACCGCGCAAGCGAGTTGCTGGCCAAGTACTGAGGGCCTTCGGGCGCGACCGCGCGCCCGCCAGCGGCCGGGCATCCGGGTGAACCAAGGCGCGCATCGCTGCGTAGAAGCCGGTGCCGCCGACCCTGCGGCGAACCCGCGCTTCATCCACCCTTGAACCCGGAGAACCTCATGAAGAAGACCCTCATCGCTTCCCTGCTGGCTGTCGGTGCCCTGGCCTCGGCGCACGCCAAGGACATCGTCGACACCGCCGTGTCGGCGGGCTCGTTCAAAACGCTCGTGACCGCTGTCCAGGCGGCCGGTCTGGTCGACACGCTCAAGGGCCCCGGCCCGTTCACCGTGTTCGCGCCCACCGACGAGGCCTTCGCCAAGATCCCCAAGGCGCAGCTGGACGCGCTGCTCAAGGACAAGGCCAAGCTGACCGCCGTGCTCACCTACCATGTGGTGCCCGGCAAGGTCATGGCCAAGGACGTCAAGGCCGGCAAGGTGAAAACCGTGCAGGGCAGCGAACTCACCATCGGCACCAGCGGCGGTGTGACGGTGGACAACGCCAAGGTGGTGTCCACGGACGTGGCCGCCGACAACGGCGTCATCCACGTGATCGATACGGTGATCATGCCCAAGTGATCGGTGCCGGGCCCTCGCGCACCCGACGCGTGCGGGTCCCTTGAACGACGGCGAGGCCGCGCGTGAAGACGAACCGCCGGCACCTCGTCGTCGTTCTCGGTGACCAGCTCGATCGCGACGCCGCTGCCTTCGATGGCTTCGACCCCGCGCAGGACCTTGTGTGGATGTGCGAGGCGGTCGAGGAAAGCACCCACGTCTGGAGCAGCCAGCAGCGCATCGTCATGTTCCTGTCGGCGATGCGGCATTTCGCGGCCGCGCTGAGGGCGGATGGCGTGCCGTTGCACTACGAGAGCTTGCGCGAAGGCAGCCTCGCCGACGCGCTGCGCGAGGCCATCGCACAAGCCAGGCCGCAACGCGTGAGGCTCACGCAGCCGGGCGACTGGCGCGTGCTGCAGGCGCTGCGTCAGGCCGCGGGCCCCACCCCGCTGGACGTGCTCGAGGACCGCCACTTCCTGTGCAATACGGCGCGCTTCGCGTCGCACGCGCGCGGACGGCGTCAGTTGCGCATGGAGCACTTCTACCGCGAGATGCGGCGCGAGCACGGCGTGCTCATGGAGGGCGACCAGCCCTGCGGCGGCGCCTGGAACTTCGACGCCGACAACCGCGCGCCCTTCGGACCGGACGGTCCGGGCTTCCTGCCACCGCCCACGCGCTTCGACCCCGATGCGAGCACGCAAGCGGTGATCGCGCTCGTGCAGGCGCGCTTCGCGGGGCACCCCGGCCAGGCCGCGCCCTTTGGCTGGCCCGTCACGCGGGCGCAGGCCCTGGAGGCGCTGCGCGTATTCGTCGACGAACGCCTGGCGCCTTTCGGCCGGTGGCAAGACGCGATGTGGACCGGTGAGCCCTGGCTGTACCACGCGCACCTCTCCGCCGCGCTCAACCTCAAGCTGCTGAACCCGCGCGAGGTGATCGCCGCCGCCGAGGCCGCGTGGCGGGCGGGCCGGGTGCCGCTGGCCTCGGCCGAGGGCTTCATTCGCCAGATCCTCGGCTGGCGCGAGTACGTGCGCGGCATCTACTGGCTGCGCATGCCCGACTGCGCCGAGGACAACGCGCTGGGAGCGCAGCACGACCTGCCCGCGTGGTACTGGACCGGTGACACGCCGATGCGATGCCTGGCCGACGCCATCGGCCAGACGCTGCGCCACGGCTACGCGCACCACATCCAGCGCCTCATGGTCACAGGCCTCTACGCTCTGCTCCACGGCGTGCGGCCCCAGCAGGTGCACGCCTGGTACCTCAGCGTGTACGTGGACGCGGTGGAGTGGGTGGAGCTGCCCAACACCCTGGGCATGAGCCAGTACGCCGACGGCGGCTGGCTGGCGAGCAAGCCCTATATCGCCACCGGCCGCTACATCGAACGCATGAGCGACCACTGCCGCGCTTGCCGCTTCGATCCGGGCGAGCGCGTGGGCGAGCGCGCCTGCCCCTTCACCACGCTCTATTGGGACTTCCTGCTGCGGCACGAGACCCGCTTCGCCTCGCACCCGCGCCTGGCGCCGCAGGTGAAGAACCTGGGGCGCCTCGACGCAGCGCAACGCGACGCGATCCGCGCGCGGGCGCAAGCGGTGCGCCTCGGCCTCACACCACCGGCGGATCCGTCTCGCGCTCCGGGTGCCGGTGCCGCACGATCGCGGCGATGAAGTCGTCCAGGCCTTCCTCGCCGTCGGCCAGCACCAGGCCCGGGTCCGGGTCGCCCGTGGGTGTGGTGGCGGGCACGCCCGCCATGTCCAGCAGCGTCTGCGCCGCGCCGACGAGCAGCATGGCCTTGCCATGGCGGTAGCCGTCCTTGAGCGACTCCATCGTGTGTCCGTCGTGCGCGAGTGTGGCCACGCCCTCCTCGCCATCGGGCCAGGCCAGCGCATCGAACAGGAAGCCGGGGTTGTTCTCCAGCGAGGCGGTGGCCTCCAGGTCCACGCCGTCGGCCCCGCGCACGCGTCCCACGTGCGGCGCCACGAACTCGGCCACCGCACCCTCCGCGGAAAGCACCGCCTGCAGGCGCTCGGCCGCGCCGCCCTGCACGCCGTCGGCCACCAGCACCGCCACGCGCCGCCCGGCCAGGCTGCCATCGCCCGGGCGGGCCATGAGCGAGAGCGCCGGTGACTGCGTCACCTCGGGTTTGGCGGGCTCGGCCAGGGCGCGCGGCAGGGGCGCGGGCAGCTCATCCATGCCCAGGCCTTTGGCCACGGCCTGCGCCAGGGACTCGGACGCGTTGCGCAGCGAAGCCACCATGCGCGCGCGGACCGCGGGCACCGTGACCTTGCTCAGCTCGAAGCGAAAGGCCGCCGCGATGTGCGCCTGCTCCACCGGGGTCTGACTCTCGTAGAACAGCGTGGCCTGGGTATAGTGGTCGGCAAATTTTTCCGGCTTGGCCCGCACCTTGCCCTGCTCCTCCTCGGCCCGGATGCGCGCCGGCACCGAGACGAAGCCCTGCGCCGCGCCGGCCTGGAAGGGGCAGCCCCCGCCGAGCGAGTTCGGTTCGTAGGACACGCGGCCGCGGTGGATGGTCTGTCGGTGCATGCCATCGCGCTGGTTGTTGTGCACGGGCGCCAGGGGCGCGTTGATGGGGATCTCGTGGAAATTGGGCCCGCCCAGCCGGCTGATCTGCGTGTCCACGTACGAATGGATGCGCCCGGCCAGCAGGGGGTCGTTGGAAAAGTCGATGCCCGGCACCACGTGCGCGGTGCAGAAGGCCACCTGCTCGGTCTCGGCGAAGAAGTTGTCGGGGTTGCGGTTGAGCACCATGCGCCCCACCGGCCGCAGCGGCACCAGTTCCTCCGGCACGATCTTGGTCGAGTCCAGCACGTCGAAGCTGAACTGCTGCGCCTGTTCCTCCGTGAACACCTGCAAGGCCAGCTCGTACTCGGGGTAGGCCCCGCCGTCGATGCGCTCCCAGAGGTCGCGGCGGTGGTAGTCGGGGTCGGCGCCCGAGATCTTCACCGCCTCGTCCCACACCAGCGAATGCGTGCCGGCCTTCGGGTTCCAGTGGAACTTCACGAACACCGACTCGCCCGCCGCGTTCACCAGGCGGTAGGTGTGCACGCCGAAGCCCTGCATGGTGGCGTAGCTGCGCGGAATGGCGCGGTCCGACATCAGCCACATCAGCATGTGCGTGGACTCGGGCATGAGCGAGACGAAGTCCCAGAAGGTGTCGTGCGCGCTGGCGGCCTGCGGCATGGCGTGGTGCGGCTCCGGCTTCACCGCATGCACCAGGTCGGGGAACTTCATCGCGTCCTGGATGAAGAAGACCGGCATGTTGTTGCCCACCAGGTCCCAGTTGCCCTCGTCGGTGTAGAACTTCACCGCGAAGCCGCGCACGTCGCGCGCGGTGTCCTTGGAGCCGCGCTCGCCCGCCACGGTGGAGAAGCGCACGAACACCGGCGTGACCTTGCCGGCCGACTGGAACGGGGCGGCGCGCGTGAGTTCGGTGAGCGGCTCGTAGCACTCGAAGTAGCCGTGCGCCGCCGAGCCACGCGCGTGCACGATGCGCTCGGGGATGCGCTCGTGGTCGAAGTGCGTGAGCTTGTCCCGCAGGATGAAGTCTTCCAGCAGCACCGGGCCGCGCAGGCCGTACTTCAAGGAGTTCTGGTTGTCGGCGATGGCCACGCCCAGGTTGGTCGTCAGGGCCTGGCCGGCGGCGTCGGCGCGCACGCGATCCAGCCGCCCGTGCACCGCGTTCACGCCCTCGGTGGCCTGGTCGCCGGTCTTCTCCGAGGTGTTCATTTCGGACACGGTGCTGCCCGTGGGCAGCGGACTGCGGGGCTGGGCGGTGACGCCCTTCGCTGGCGCCAGGCCCCGGGAGAAGCCATGCTCCAGCGCCTTGTTGTCGTTCGAGGGCATGGCCCGGGCCAGCTCCTCGGTCTGCTGCGCCTTGCGCCGCAGGATCTCGTCGGCGCCGGTGGTGTTGCCGGGGGGTGTCTTGGCGCTGGGCCGGGTGGGTGGGGATTTCGCCATGGGGGTCTCCGGGTGGGGTCGATCGCGCGAGTCGCGATCCCGGCACCGGCAAGCGGCACGCCCGTCCCGCGCGCGCTACGGGTAAACCCGCTGCCTTCGGCGCAAAACATGCACTAAAGTGCTTGTCATGACTTCCACCCAAGCCAGCAAGCTGCTCATCCTCGTGGGCACGATGACCGACACGGCCACGTCCGTGGCGCGGGCGATCGGGATGGACTGCGCCGACCTGATCGCCTCCATCGAGGTGCGCATGATGGACGGCCTGACCCCTGGCGTCTTCGACGACGAAGATGCACTTTACGTCATATGCACGTCCACGTACGGCTCCGGGGACGTGCCCGACAACGCCCAGGCCTTCTACGCCGCATTGGACGCGCAGCCGCGCTACCTGGGCCAGGTGCGCTTCGGCCTCATCGCCCTGGGCGACAGCGCGCAGTACCCCATGACGTTCGCCAACGGTGGGCGCCAGTTCGACGAGCGCCTGCGCGACCTGGGGGCCGTGCGCCTGGGCGAGCCTTGCGTGCTGGACGCCTCGACGGACACCGAGCCCGAGACCAAGGCTGTGGCCTGGTGCCGCGAATGGCTGACCCAGGCCCTGGCGCGGGCCGATGCGACCTCATGAGCACCCAAACTATTCTTGAGCGAATTATTCAGACCTCAAATTGCTAGGGTAATTCTGGATCGCCAAGCCCGCACCCCCCGCCTACAGTGCCCCGAAGCCCCAACCACTCCCTGGAGATCCCGATGACCACTCGCCGCCTCGTCCTGACCCGCAGTGCCGCCGTGATTGGCGCCGCGTCCACCGGCCTGCTGCTGCCGCAGATCGCGCGCGCCCAGTCCGACAAGGTCCGCGTGGGCTTCATGCTGCCCTACACCGGCACCTTCGCCCAGCTCGGCGTGGCCATCGAGAACGGCTTTCGCATGGCCGTGAACGAACAGGGCGGCAAGCTCGGCGGGCGCGAGATCGAGTTCTTCAAGGTCGACGACGAATCGAACCCCGCCAAGGGCATCGAGAACGCCACCCGCCTGGTGCAGCGCGACAAGGTCGACGTGCTGGTCGGCACCGTGCACTCGGGTGTGCAGATGGGCATCCACAAGGTGGCGCGCGAATCGGGCGTGCTCAACCTCATCCCCAACGCCGGCGTGCACATCGCCACGCGCGCCCAATGCGCGCCCAATGTCTTCCGCACCTCCTTCACCAACAGCCAGCCCACGCTGGCCCTGGGCAAGCCCATGATGGACAAGGGCCACAAGAAGGCCGTGTGGATCTCCTGGGCCTATGCCGCGGGCGACGAGGCCTTCGAAGGTTTCGAGAAGAGCTACACCGAAGCCGGCGGCCAGATCGTCAAGAAGCTCAGCCTGCCCTTCCCCAACGTGGAGTTCCAGGCCCTGCTGACCGAAATCGCCTCGATCAAGCCCGACGCCGTGGCCTGCTTCTTCGCCGGCGGTGGCGCCGCCAAGTTCCTGCGCGACTACCACGCGGCCGGCCTGAGCAACAACATCCAGCTCTGGGGCTCGGGCTTCCTCACCGAAGGCGTGCTCGACGCCGCCGGTGACGCCGCCAACGGCGTGCTCACCACCATGCACTACAGCGACTCGCTGGACACGCCGCGCAACAAGAAATTCCGTCTCGACTACGCCAAGTCCTTCAAGCTGCAGCCCGACGTGTACGCCGTGCAGGGCTACGACACCGGCCTGCTGCTGGTCAAGGGCGCCAACGCCGTCAAGGGCGACATGGACAACAAGAAGGCCCTGTACGCGGCCATGGGCGGCGCCGAGATCGACAGCCCGCGCGGCAAGTGGAAGATGAGCCCCGCGCACAACCCGATCCAGGACATGTACCTGCGCCGCGTGGAGAACCGCGAGAACAAGGTGATCGGCATCGCCGGCAAGGCCATCGCCGACCCGGCCACCGGCTGCCGCATGGCCTGATCCTTGCATCCAGCCGCGTCCGACCGGCGCCCACGCGGCGCCGGTTTTGCGTCGGCTTGCTGAAACGATGGACTTCGCCAACTTCCTCATCCAGTTGCTCAACAGCGTCCAGTACGGGCTGCTGCTGTTCATGCTGGCCGCCGGCCTCACGCTGATCTTCGGGATCATGGGCGTGGTCAACCTCGCCCACGGCAGCTTCTACATGATCGGCGCCTACCTGGCGTGGTACTTCACCTCCCTGCTGGGCAGCCTCACGCTGGCCATCGTGCTGGGCACGGTGCTGGCGGTGGTCTTCGGCTGGCTGCTGGAGTGGCTGCTGTTCCGGCACTTCTACCGGCGCGACCACCTCGACCAGGTGCTGCTCACCTTCGGGCTGATCTACATCTTCGAGGAGATGCGCTCCATCTTCTGGGGCGACGACGTGCACGCGGTGCAGGTGCCCGAGGTGCTGAACTGGTCCATCCCGCTCACCGACACCCTCTCCTACCCGGTCTACCGGCTGGTCATGTCGGGCGTGTGCCTGCTGCTGGCCGTTGGCCTGTACCTGCTCATCAGCAAGACGCGCCTGGGCATGAAGATCCGCGCCGGCGCCTTCAACCGCGAAATGACCGAGTCGCTGGGCGTGAACATCCGGCTCATCCACGGCGTGGTGTTCGCGCTGGGCGTGGGCCTGGCCGCCATCGCCGGCATGATCGCCTCGCCCGTCGCCAGCGTGTACCCGGGCATGGGCAGTTCGGTGCTCATCATGTGCTTCGTGGTGGTGGTGATCGGCGGCATCGGCTCGGTGCGCGGCGCGCTGGTGGCGGCGCTGCTGGTGGGCCTGGTGGACACCTTCGGCAAGGTGCTCGTGCCGCAGATCGCCGGCATGGCCGTCTACATGCTCATGGCCCTGGTGCTGCTCTACAAACCGGAAGGCCTGTTCAAACAATGAGCACCGCCAAAGCCCAACTCGAAAAACTGCCGCGCAGCATCCAGTTCGTGCTCGCGCTGGGCGCCATCGCGCTGGCGGTGTTCCCCCTGCTGCCCATGGACGGCGGCGACTTCTACCTCGGCATGCTCTCGCAAATGATGATCCTGGCCATCTTCGCGATGAGCCTGGACCTGCTCCAGGGCGTGACCGGCCTGGTCTCGCTGGGCCACGCGGCCTTCTTCGGCATCGCGGGTTATGCCCTGGCCTTCCTCACGCCGCCCGACGCGCCGATCGCACTGTGGTGGTCGCTGCCGCTGGCCGCCGCCGGAGCGGGCCTGGCCGCGCTCATCATCGGCTTCTTCGTGGTGCGCACGCACGGCATCTACTTCATCATGGTGACCATGGCCTTCGCGCAGATGGTCTTCTACCTCGTCTTCGACAACAAGGCCCTGGGCGGCTCCGACGGCATCTACGTCAACTTCCGTCCCGACGCCACGGCCCTGGGCATCGACCTGGACAACAAGCTCGTCTTCTACTACTTCACGCTGGTGCTGCTGCTGGGCTTGTACTTCGCGCTGCGCCGCCTGCTGTTCTCGCCTTTCGGCCGCGTGCTCGCGGGCATCCGCGTGAACGAGCACCGCATGCGCGCCGTGGGCTACGGCACCTTCGGCTACAAGCTCACGGCCTTCACCCTGGCCGGCGCGCTGGCCGGCGTGGCGGGCTACCTGTGGGCCGCGCAGACCGGCTTCGTCAATCCCGAGCTCATGGGTTTCCACATGAGCGCGCACGCCATCATGATGGTGATCCTGGGCGGCATGGGCAACTTCGCGGGCGCCATCGTCGGCGCCTTCGCCTTCGAATACGTCATGCACCTCTTCAAGGACATGACCAAGCACTGGCAACTGCTCATGGGCGGCTTCATCGTGCTGGTGGTGATCGTGGCGCCGCGCGGGCTGCTGGGCCTGGTCGAGCGCTTTGCGCGCCGCGGGGAGAAGGCATGAGCGAACCGCTGCTCTGCGCGAAGCACCTCACCAAGCGCTTCGGTGGCCTGGCCGCCGTCAACGACGTGTCGGTGGACCTGCACCGCGGCCGCATCCATGCGGTCATCGGCCCCAATGGCGCGGGCAAGTCCACGCTGACCAACCTGCTCTCCGGCGACCTGCCGCCCACCAGCGGCCAGATCGATCTCAACGGCCAGACCATCACGGGGCGCTCGCCCGAGCGCATCGCGCGCCAGGGCCTGGGCCGCAGCTACCAGAAAACCAACATCTTCCTGCCCTTCACCGTGTGGGAGAACGTGCGCCTGGCCGCGCAGTCGCGCGAGCGGCACGCGGCCTTCAACCCGCTGCACTGGTTCAGCGCGGCGGGCAAGCTCTCGGCGGTGAACCGGCGCTGCGAGCGCGCGCTGGAACTGGCGGGCCTCACGGCACGCGCCCACACCGTGGCCGCCGCCATCAGCCACGGCGAACAGCGCCAGCTCGAGATCGCGATGACCCTGGCCACCGAGCCCACCGTGCTGCTGCTGGACGAGCCCCTGGCCGGCATGGGCGCGGCCGAGGCCGAGTCCATGGTGGCGCTGCTGCAGCGCCTCAAGGCCGAGCACGCCATCATGCTGGTGGAGCACGACATGGACGCCGTGTTCGCGCTGGCCGAGGTCCTCACCGTCATGGTCAACGGCCAGGTCATCGCCAGCGGCACGCCCGAGCAGATCCGCAACGACGCGGGCGTGCAGGCCGCCTACCTCGGCGAGGAACACTGATGAGCGCGCTGATCGAAGCCAAGGGCCTGCACACCCACTACGGGCAGAGCCACATCCTGCGCGGAATCGATTTCCAGATCAGCGCGGGACAGACCATCGGCCTGATGGGCCGCAACGGCATGGGCAAGACCACCCTGCTGAAGTCCATCATGGGCATCGTCAAGCCCAGCGGCGGCGCGGTTCGGGTCAAGGGCAAGGACATGACCGGCGCCACGCCCTACGCCGTGGCACGCGAAGGCATCGCCTACGTGCCCGAAGGCCGCGGCATCTTCGGCAATCTGAGCGTGAAGGAAAACCTGGTGATGGCCGCGCGGCCCGGCACCAAGGGCCAGCGCGAATGGACCTACGAGCGCGTGCTCGACACCTTCCCGCGCCTGGCGGAGCGCCTGAACCACGGTGGCCAGCAGTTGAGCGGCGGCGAGCAGCAGATGCTGACCATTGGCCGCGCGCTGATGACCAACCCCGATCTGCTCATCCTCGACGAGGCCACCGAAGGCCTGGCACCGCTGATCGCGCGCGAGATCTGGCGCATCTGCGGCCTGATCCGTGAAAGCGGCATCAGCAGCGTCATCGTGGACAAGAACTGGAAGCACGTCACGCAGATCACCGACCGCAACCTGATCCTGGTGAAGGGCGAGGTGGTGTTCGAGGGGACGACTCAGGAGTTGCTCGCGCAGCCGGGCTTGCTGGAGCAGCACCTCGGGGTCTGACCCGAGCAACACCTCGGGGTCTGACCCCCTTCGGCTCCGACGCCCTTGGTCCTGGGGTCTGCGCTCCCTTTGTCTTGGGTATGTGCGTTCGCCGCGTTTCTCGCCATTGCTTCGCGAGGGCCGCTGGTGCGTGTGCCCGTTCTCCGGCCCACGC
>JABAOF010053789.1_pt1 | contig 24658 bp, 22 predicted proteins | sample 7062171 | NCBI WGS metagenome assembly JABAOF01 (sample SAMN14538628, study PRJNA623070) | marine sediment metagenome | biome: marine biome [ENVO:00000428]; feature: marine pelagic biome [ENVO:01000023]; material: deep marine sediment [ENVO:00002113] | place: India: Gulf of Khambhat ...
TGCATCACCAAGTTCCGCACTGAAATGAGTGACAACCCGGGCTAGATTTTCTATATGGGGGGTTAGAGGGTGATCGGAAACATAGACCCCAAGCAATTCCTTCTCCCAGCTAAGTTGTCGATGTTGGGGAACCTCCGAAGGTCCGCGGTACAGATCCAAGCTGTCGATAAGTCCGTTCTCGGCACCGAAGAATGTCATCTGACCGACTTCAATTGCCCGAAAATGCGCTGAGGAGATACTGAGGACACGCTCAAGTGAATCCAGCACCGAAATACGCGGCCCGAAACAATCCAGCGCACCTACACGCACCAGGCTTTCAAGTGCCCGCTTACCTACCTGACGTAGATCGACCCTCTGGGCGAAATCTTCTAAGCCCTCGAACGGTTCACCTTCCTCTCTTGCATCTAGTATGACTTCGACCGCACTATCCCCGACATTTTTTATCGCGCTTAAACCAAATCGGATCGCCGCCGTTAGATCTTCTCGATCTTCGATCATGAAGTCGAGACCACTGGCATTAATCTCTGGTGGAAGCACATCGATGCCCATACGCCGACAATCAGCGATGTAAAGGGCCACCTTATCTGTGTCATGTTTAAACACTGATAGTGTCGCCGTCATGAATTCGATAGGGTAATGGGCTTTGAGGTAAGCGGTTTGCACTGCAATCACACCATAGTCCGCGGCATGCGCTTTGTTAAAACCATATCGCGCAAAGTTCTCCCAATCATCAAAGATGTTGCTTGCGGTTTGGAATCCTATGCCGCGATCGGTTGCACCCTGAATGAAGTCTGCACGGTGCTTTTTCAGTTCTTTTGCTTTCTTTTTCGCGATCGCTTTACGGAGATCGTCGGCCTTTGAGGGTGAGTATCCCGCGAGATCCATAGCGGCAGACATAATTTGTTCTTGATAAACTGGGATACCAAAAGTTTCCTTGAAGATTGGCTCAAGAGCTGGATGGCGATATTCGACCTGCTCTATCTCATGCATACGATTGATGTAGGTGGGAATAAATTCCAATGGTCCTGGTCGATAGAGCGCTACCATGGCTACCACATTAGCCAGTTCACGAGGCTTCATGTCCATCAGATAGCGGCGCATCCCGGCACCTTCAACTTGGAAGACGCCTAGCACTTCACCGCGTCCTAATAGCTTATAAGTTTCTAAATCATCCAAAGGAATCGAATGAATGTCGAGATCATGACCATCTCGCTCGCGGATGAGATCACACGCCCTGGCCATCACCGTCAGCGNNCTAGAAAGTCGACCTTCAGCAATCCGAGCGAATCCAACACATTCAAGTCAAACTGGGTCACAGCGCCTATGGGGGTATCGTCGGAATTCCCTCCTGTCGGACGATGAAGCGGAATGTACTCGATGATCGGTTTATCGGTGATGATTACCCCAGCAGCATGCGTTCCAGCATTTCGCGCCACTCCTTCTAATTGGGTGGCGGTATCAATGAGCTCACGCATGTAAGGGACTTCTTCGTAAACCTCACGCAAAGAAGTGACACGCTGAATTGCTTCCTGGATACTAACTGGTTTGCCCGGTATCGCAGGTATCATTTTCGCAACTCTGTCGACCTCGGGGAGTGGAATGTCCATCACCCTTCCAACATCCCGAATGGCAGCGCGAGCACCTAAGGTACCAAACGTGATGATTTGAGCCACCTTATCACGACCATATTTTTCGGATGTGTATTCAAGTAGTTTACAGCGCAGATCATCCTGGAAATCGAGATCGATATCCGGCATGGAGACCCGGCCTGGGTTGAGGAAGCGCTCAAAGATCAAACCGTGTTCAATCGGATCGACGAGAGTGATTTCAAGGCAGTAGGCCACAATCGAAGCAGCGGCGGAACCGCGCGCGTTGTACCAGATACCGTGCTCCCTGGCGAAACGACATAGATCCCATACAATGAGAAAGTAGGTGTTGAATCCCATCTGATTGATGATGTCCAGTTCATAATTCAGGCGATCAAGTAGGACCTGATCCTTCTTCCCGGGACCGTAGCGTTTGACCATCCCATCTTCACATAGACGACGCAGATAGCTCTCGGATGTGAAGCCCTCGGGTACATCGAAATTCGGTAAACGATAGCCCTTGAAATCGAGGTCGACTTCACACCGCTCAGCGATCCACAGTGTGTTTTTGAGGGCTTCAGGAATCTCACCAAATAGCTCTTCCATCTCTTCTGGCGTTCGAAGGTGATACGATGGATCCGTCATTCGCATTCGATCAGGATCTGCTTTTACTGCGCCAGTTTGAATGCAGAGCAGGATGTCTTGAAGTTCTGCATCCGCCGGATGAACATAATGGACATCATTCGTAGCGATCAAATGCCCTTGATAACGCTGCGCCAAATCGATGAGGTTTTTGTTCACATCGGGCAATTCAGGGATATTGTGATGCTGCAATTCGAAAAGGAAGCGATCACGCCCGAACACCTCGATATACCATTCGACCAATTGCTGGGCATGTTCGAATTGACCCTCCTGCAAGGCGCGCGGCACCTCGCCAGAGAGGCAACCTGTTGTGGTGATCAAACCTTCGCTATGTGATGCGAGGAACTCATGATCAATGCGAGGACGATAATAGAAACCCTCAAGCTGACCGGCGCTTGCGATTTTCAACAGATTGCGGTACCCAATATCGTTTTCAGCAAGAAGCAAGAGGTGAAAGGTTCGAGCGTCAAGTCTGGGATCTCGATCATGCATGCCACGCATGGCTAAATAGGTTTCCATCCCAATGATCGGTTTTATCCCGGCACGTTTAGCTCTTCGATAGAAATCAACGACACCATACATCGCGCCATGGTCGGTAAGCGCAATGGCCGGCATACCAAGCTCGACAGTCCGATCGATCAACTTAGGGATGCGACAGAGGCCATCAAGTAGGGAATATTCTGAATGTACGTGCAGGTGTACGAAAGACATCCGTGACCCGCCAGTTGGGAATCAATTCCAGCAAGAGGGGTTGGCAGGCATTATAGCCTCGCTCGGAGGGTCGCGCCAGGGTTCGGGCTAAATAAATGAAAAATTTAAGATTTCACGCCTAATTCGTGACAGATCACTCGATTCAGACAAAGGAGGTACAAAACAGGGGTGGCGAATACGCCACCCCATCTATTTAATCTGATACAGGAGCCTCTTGGTTAGCTTTCCTCTTCCGGCTCATCCGGTGGTGGAACTTCGACGATCGCTTCTTTTTCAGTAGGAACAGTTGCAGCAGATATCAAGTAAGTCTGTGTTCCAAAACGCGAAAGGACCACGCCTCCAAGCCCAACTGCACCCACAAGGAATGGCGCCAACCAACCTACACAGGGGATAAAATTGATCCCATTTGCGACTAAACTGAGAACCAAAGTCCCCAAACCTGCCATCACGACCGGCTGATACTCCTGGTTGAGGGCAATTGCTAGACGCTTGCCGACCTCCAAGCCCAAGGCGATCCAGCCAAATACGAAGGCCACAACCAGTATGATTATTCCGATGATGCTCACCGGAATGAGGCAAACCGTAATCATCAACAGGATCAGCAAGATCGGAGCGACGACGATCGTTAACAGACCTATCCCTCCTGTGGCGACCGGCTGGCCAATCACCGTCGAGGCTACACGACTGGTGGGATTGGGCCAGAAGATCACCACAAGCACTGCCAACGCTGCTAGTACGAAGCTCTGGAATAAGTACCAAATTACTCGTGCTTGAGTTGAAACCCAGACACCAGGAAAACCTCGAAAAGTTCTTGTGAAATCGAGGTCGAAGTCATCAAACTCAAAGGGGACTACAACACCTTCACCCTCGAAATAATCGCCCTCAATGCGTGCCGTGCCTCTTGAGACATTACCTCCTATCTCCCATACATTACCACGCACCACCGCGCTCGCTCCGAGGGTTGCATTACCCCCTACCACGACGAGATCGCCACCGATCTCACCCCTGGCGTCAAGATTGCCGCCAATGATGGCCACTGAGCCTTCAACTGTGGATCCCTGCTGCAAGATAACCGCTCCCCCTAAAACCGCCAGATCCCCATCCAGGATTTCCCCGCTATGCAACGTGAAGCTGCCGCCAAACACAACTCTGCTGTCGTATAGACCTCCAGCGAAAGCTGTGGCCGGTAATGCGAGGGCCAGAATCAAGACTAAAGAGGTAAGAACTATACGTTTCATGATGTTACTCCTTTCTTATCCTTCGAAAATTAAGTCGATGAAGTGAGAAAACCCAAAAAGCCGCCAAACAAGCGAGGCTAAATGGTAGAACCACTCGATACACCAGTGGAATACTCTCCAACGTAGCGTCAACCAATATGCCCATGATCACACGAAACAGATTGAGATTGGCAACCAACGTCGCCACCTTTCCACCCCACGTCGCGAGAGTGGGAACCGCTGATTGCAATAACGGCAGCAACTCCGCACCAAAGAGTACTGACACCACTGCTAACCCAACTGCTGTCGTTAAGAGCATCGCACTCATTTGACGATAATTGACCTTGCGTCGGTGATCCGCTAAGCGGGATCGCCACCGCTGGGAGAAACCTGGCTCAGGTGTTATAAGTGAAGCCGAGAAAAGCTGTCCCTCTACCTCCATCCAGGCAGTTGCGAGGCGACTACAACGTTCGCAAATCTCCAGATGGTTTTCAAGATCCCTGGTTTGATCCTGCGAAAGTGTCTCTCGCTCATAGAGCCAGGTTTCAAAAGGCTGATGCTTCATCACATCTCCCTTGTTTCCCTAGTTCAACGCTGGTGTGCATGATCCACCGTTCAGCAAGTTGTCTTCGAGCTCGATGAAGACGGCTTTTCACCGCGGAGACCGAGGAGGATACCGCTTGGGCGATTTCCTCATACGAAAGGTCGTACCAGTAGCGGAGGATTAGCACCACTCGATCTTGATCCCCCAGTTGCTCCAACATCGTCTTAACCGCGTCCTGCTCCTCCTTTACCGTGAGTGCAGTTTCTGGTCCAGGTGTGTCGTCCGCTTTTTGTTGCCATGGAAGCAGGTCATTTAGTGAAAGGATTGGAAATCTCCTTCGCCGCAACTGATCGATGCAGTGATGGGATGCGATGGACAACAACCATGTTGCGAAACGACGCTCAGGATCGTACCGGCTCAAACCCTTATAGGCTCTCAGGAAGGTCTCCTGCGCCGCGTCTTCGGCTTCCGATGGATTACCTAGCATTCGGTAGCACAAGTTGTACACGGGCACTTGGTAAGCCTCCACCAGCATGGCAAACGCATTATCGTCGCCCTGCTTAGCACGGTGTATCCATTCATTTTCGTTGGAGCGTTCGACCATGCTTTCTGCCAATATGTAGGGTTTTATCTATCAATCTATACGTAGAGTCAACCGTTGGGTTGCACAGATTTTCCCCCCAATCCGTGCCACAGCTAAACCGAAGGTTCCATTATCCAGCAATATGATCCTGTCGCCCCATCAAATAAGCCTCCCTCAACAACATTTTAAACTCATCATCGATCTCCTCAAGTGATCGAAGTTTAAAGTGATGGACATGTCCTTTAGGGGAGAGGGATTCAATTCGCGTGAATCGAGGGCTTTCGATCCGACGAGAAAGGATGAGGTGCCCGCTTAACCACGCTTTCCTCAACATAACCGCTGCGAAGATCATCCGTACTTGAAATCCGATACGTGTTTTTGTCGGAGCCAATTCGACCGGACCGCACTCTTCGACCGCATTATGAAATGCTTCGAACAGTTTTCGGACCTGGGGACTTGTGCCAATGAGATGGTCTTCAATTGAAAAATGACCACAGGAGTGCCATTGATTCCGATTTGTGAAACGACGACCACACATTGGGCATATCTATAGTCTTCTGTCCATAGGGGTTTCTCAATAGATCATCACTCATCCTGGTGAAATCCAATGATGTCTGATCTTGAGGGTGAGTCTAGCCATTATACACGCAATGAGGAGATGAATTCTAAAAAGTTTCAACAAACACGTAGACAACCCGATCTTGCCCTCTATTCTCCTAAAACATCAAGCGTGAGTATGCGCAGGTGATTCGCAAAGGTTGATATGGATTACCTTTGTTGGAATTGGCGAGGCACAAAGTTATCTTTTCTTCCCATTCCTTGCCATCCTTTGTCAGCAAGGTCGGAAGTTCGAGATCAATATCTTGCATGCTATAATTCACCCCATCCACACATCTAGGTAGAAGACAATGTTTAAGCGTCTGCGCAGCCTGTTCAGTCTTCCCTCCAAGAAAGAAAAGCCTGTTGAAGAACCTCAAGATATCCAGGAAAGAGCCATCCCTGATTCTCCCTTACCTCAACCAAGCGAAGTCTCGTCATTCGATGAGGCTCTGACGTACCTGAATAGAGTTCAGGAAAAGATCAATCGACTCGCGGAGGAATTCGCCGGTGGATCGATCAACAGATCCCAATTTAACGAACTCTATGATCACTACCGGCGGGAGCAAATAACCGTAAAACAATGGATCGACCTCTATCCGGAATCAGATGCATGGAAAGAAGCAACAACTGAGGGAAAGAGCGTCATCATTCGAGCCGAACACACGGCCAAGGTCATCGGTTATGCTGTATATGAAAATGAATCCGGTATGCCATTGAACACGATCGGTCAATTCGAGGTTGAAGCGGAATTAGCCATACCGATGTTATCTTCATACCGAGCTGCCACGAAAGAGATCTTCGGTGCCGGGATGCGTTCTTCGGAGATCGAGGGTGGAAGGTGGCTATGTTACATGCCAGGGGAGTTTACTACGCTCATGGCACTTTTCTCTACGGAACCAGCATTATCCCAATTGGAAGCGATGGAGAACCTCCACCGACTCTTCGAGCGTGCAAACCGAACCCTATTAGCTCAACAAGTTGTCGATCCGAATGAACTTGTTTTTCCTCACACCTACTTCTTAGGACGCTTGAAGTAACGCGTTCGAACTCTATTCTGATATCTAATAATAATTAGGGCGAATCACCTCGCCCGCATTTCATTAAGAACTGGAAGGCAGGGTTCAACGGTATGATCGAACCGATTAGCAGGTCTGTTCGTTTGTGAAAATGATGTGGCTTGGGGATGCAACTCTGTTGATTGGATAAAACCTAATAAAATTAGCCAGCTTGAGGATGGAATTGAGTTTCATAAAGACGAGCGTATAGGCCACCACGAGCTAGCAAATCCTCATGACGACCCTGTTCGACCACCCGACCATTGTCCATGACCAAGATCAAGTCAGCCCCCATGACGGTACTCAAACGATGGGCGATCACGAGTGAGGTTCGACCGCGCATCACGCGCTCCATCGCATCCTGGATGAGCGCTTCGGATTGTGAATCGAGATGACTGGTAGCCTCGTCCAGGATCAGCACTTTCGGATCTTTCAGTAACACGCGTGCGATCGCCACACGTTGTTTTTCACCACCAGATAAACGATAGCCCCGCTCTCCGACAACCGTATCATAACCTTCAGGCAGCGAAACGATGAAATCGTGAATATTTGCCGCACGACAAACCGATTCCAGCTCCTCCTGGGTTGAATCCGGCTTGGCATAGAGCAAGTTTTCGCGTAGCGTGGCGTGAAAAAGATAGGTTTCCTGTGTGACCATGCCCACATGAGCCGCAAGCGACTCGAGGGTCAATTCGCGTAAGTCATGACCATCGAAAGTAACGCGACCCTCGGTGGGATCATACAAACGCGGTAACAAGTAAGTAATGGTTGTCTTACCGGCACCACTCGGTCCCACAAGAGCCGCCACCTGGCCAGGTTGAATCTCAAAATGTACATCCTGCAAGGCATACCGCACTGGTGTGTCATCTTCCACCGACGCACCATCTCCTCCCTTACGAGCCGTTTTCGGTGGGATATAACTGCTGCGCGCATGCCAGGCGAAACGACGGATTTCTTCCAACCCAATGGGCGCTCCCTTTGCTTCTTCATAACTAAAGGCCACCCCTTCAAAACGAAGATGACCCTGGGCGTCGTCCAGCACTAACGCGCTTGGGCGATCGGTGATCTCAATCGGAAGATCGAGGACTTCAAAAACGCGTTCAAAGCTTACCATCGAGGTCGCGAACTCGACTCTTGCGTTGGTTAAGGATGTCAGAGGACCGTACAAATCTCGCAGATACACACTGAAAGCAACGATGGTGCCGATCGTGAAAACACCGCGGAGCACCAGGTGCCCACCGACCCAGAAGACCAATGCTGTCCCAACCGCGCTCACCAAGCTTAGTGTCAAGAAGAACCAGCGACCTATCACGGCTTGTCGTACACCGATATCTCGAACCTTGGCAGCATTCTCAGCGAAACGATCCACCTCTGTTCGATATCGTCCGAAGATTTTCACCAGCAGAGCGCCGCTGATGTTGAGCGTTTCGTTCATCATCGCGTTCATGCGCGCATTGAGGTCCATCGATTGACGCGCGATATCTCGCAACACATCGCCCACGCGGCGTGCGGGTATAACAAAGAGCGGTAGGATGGCCACACCTAACAGGGTCAAGCGCCACTCGAGCGAGAGCATGATAACCAAGGTGGCGATGAGGGAGAAGATATTACTGACAAGGGTAACCAGTGTCCCAGTGATCGCACGTTGCGCGCCGATGACGTCGTTGTTGAGACGAGACATCATCTCCCCTACCTGGGTATGGGTGTAAAAACGAAGACTCATACGTTGGAGATGAGCATATAAAGCCCGCCGCAGATCGAAGATAATCCCCTCACCAGTTCTGGCACTTGCGTAACGCTGCGCAACCCCTAGTAAGCCGTTGATGAGTGGTACAGCGATCATCCCAAGCGCTAGTAAATTCAAGTGGATGAAATCACGATTAGGGAGTGCGTTATCAAGTAGATCGCGCATGAGCAAGGGAGGCAATAAAGATAGCAGCGATATACCAATCATCGTAACCAGAATAGTCACAATCCCACGCCAATAGGGACGAGCGTAACCTCCAACCCGACGTAGCAGCGTCTGGCTGACCTCGGGTCGATCTTGCTCTTCGTCATAACGAATATAGGAAAACCACCCACCACCGTGATAGCCCATTCTTGTTCTAACCTTTCAATGACGATAGAAGACGACTTCTTGTGTGGATTATAACGCAGCAAGTTGGCCTGAGAGGATAATTACCCAGGAATCCCCCATACATTTCACCCCGGTGGGGGATTTCTATGTCCGCTGTCTCTGCTTATGCTAAGGACAATTGAACAAGGAGGGAATCATGGACAGCTTTCTCGCTACACCACTCGAACCCAACCGGTTTCCAATAAATTGCGACATGAACACACTAGCCCGTTTCCGACGCGCGATGGGCAAGGATGACCAGGAGATACTCGACGACTTGTTGTTTTCCGTGAGACATCATTGGCCATTGAAGGAAGATGCAGCTCACCTGACGCCGATTGAATTACTGCTCATGACGATGATGATTGAACAAAGGAAAGAGTTGTTAGATTTGAAGGGTTTGGTGAACGGGAAGTAGCTGCACCTTATGGCCTGCGCCTTTTTCGCAGCTCAAAGGGTGCGACCACGATATCTGTAGTTATCAATGTAGCCACAGGGTTTAACCTGCGCTTTTCTGCGCACCATTTAGGGTGTAATTGCATTTCAATCAGATCATTAAACACTGCTCGGGAAGAAGGAACTTAATTTCTCAGGCCCCGCAACCACATCTCTCGCAACATATAGCACCCCCCCCTCCTCAGCTTTCGTTCTTATCCACCATTTAACTAAAGTGATATCACCGTTTTCAATCTCGATCGCGGTGATACTACGAGGGTGCACACAACTTCCGGTGTTGAAATAAGCCGGTTTACCAGGTTTCGGAAACATTGGTCGATGCGTGTGGCCACAGATGAATATAAGATCCTGGGACTTCACCCAACGGATATATTCCCTCTCGACAACCCTTCGCTTTTTGTAATTCTTCGCCGGGCTCGTTGGATCTCGAATTCCTAGGAGTTGGAGGTGTCGCCATAAATGACGCGAGAAGAGCCTGGCTAACCACCATAAAGTCTCACCCAACAAATCCCCTTGATGACCATGAGCCAGGAATATGCGATTGGATGTTTCCCAGTGTCGTAACACGAGCCCTTCATGCACTTCGATCCCATCAAACAGAGGCTCATATCGTTGAGTCCGTTCGTCGTAATATCGATAGAGAGTCCTTTCAACGACCTCGGGGTCTTTTCGCACAATGTCATGGTTCCCAAAAATGAGATGCAATCGGCCTTCATTGTAAAAATCACGCATCAAGAAAAAAACGTCGCTGTGTGCTTGCCGAATATCCTCAAATCGTCGATTTTCGTGCAACTCATCAGAATCGCCAATCTCGAAGTAGGTGAAACCATGGGCGAAATAATGTTCCAAAGCAAAATAAAAAAGGTTTTCATTGTGGGCAAAATCGTCAGCCCAACTGTTATCCCCTCGATGGCAATCGCTGAAGAGGACGATCTTGCTCGAATCGTTAAAAGGGATTTCCTCTGCTATCTCCAAGACCTCGGTTAATCGTTCGTATGTGGACACCCTACGCCTCCTGGGGACATGTTCAACCCACCTTATCAATCAACGAGATACCCATCATCTTTTAACTAAAATGATCGTTATCGCTCACCGAGTTTATCCCCCAAACCTTTGAAGAACAGAATAGATTGCATTGGTGCCATACTCCACGGCCTCCACTGGTAGGCGTTCATCCGCGGCGTGTGCTAAATCGAAGAATTTAAATCCCTCAGGTAATTTCATCGGTGTGAAGCCGTAGGTTTGGATGCCTAAGCGAGAGAAATGGCGTGCGTCCGTCACGGCTGGCAGGAGCATAGGCAGGCTGATCCCTACTGGGTCAGCTTCTTGTAAGACATTCGCCAAGATGGTGAAAAGACCCATGTCAGGCTCTGCAGGTCCAGGATCATACCAAACGATCTCTAGGTCGACATCGTCGCCCAGGATCGGACTAAGCTCCGCAATCATGTCATCAGGGGTAAAACCGGGGAGCAAGCGGCCATCCATTTCAAAGACGATCTTGCTTGGTATGACATTAATTTTCTCCCCCCCACGTACAATGGTGGCGTTAACCGTGTTATGGAACAGGGGCTCGAAATTCAGTTTGTGTTCTCCCATCAACTTCAGAACGTTGTCCGTCAGTACTGGGTTCAACAATTGGCGGAGCACGAAACCTTGCACCGATGGCAGTGAAGAACTGATGATTTCGAACATCTTCCGCGCAGCAGGTGTGATGTGAACAGGTAACCGAGACTTGTCCAATCGTTGAAGGACCTGGCCCAGTTTGGCCATTGCACCCCCGCGCATCGGCCTCGCCCCATGCCCCCCAGGTCCTCTGACTGTACCTCTCATCCAACAGAATTGTTTTTCCGCAACTTGGATTGGATAGAAAGTATTCCCAGCGATGTAGAAGGAAGCCCCGCCAAACTCTCCGAGGGCGTATCTGATACCCTCAAAATGCTCCGGATGCTCATCCACCACGTACCTCGCTCCATATACCCCACCCGCTTCTTCATCACTCAGGATGGTCAACACGACATCACCCGCCGGGGAAAGACCCTCGGCATTCGCACGCAGAACCGCAGCCAACATCATCGCTACGCCACTCTTCATGTCCAAGGCCCCTCGACCCCAAATGTAGCCCTCGAGTATCTTTCCTTCAAATGGAGGGTGGGCCCAATCTTGTTCCTCGGTCGTGACCACATCTACATGGCTGTAGAGCATGAGTGGTGGAGCCGCACCCTGGCCCTTCAAGCGTGCGATTAGGTTCGGTCGATTGGGGTCTTTGGTGAAGATCCATGTATCTATGTTCGCATCGGTGAGTAGACGGTTGACGTAATTTACGCAATCGATCTCGTTACCAGGCGGATTGGTCGTATCAAACTGGATCAAGTTCTGAAGCAGTTCAATTGGACGCGTATGGATGGGATCGCTTCTTGAGATGGTCATTCTCGACTCTGTACCTCCTTATAATATGTGGTCATTTTAGCTCGCTGTTCCGCTTTTTGGGAATGGCCTATTAATGTCATTCTGAGTGCTGGTAGGCAAGGAGAATTCTTGTGATGTGCTGATTTAAGAGCTTCATCACAGGGATTCCGCGTTGTACATCTCCTCGGAATGACAAAACTGGAGTTGTCATTCCCCCACGAAGTTCGGGGAACGACCTTCGAGGAAACTGCTGATCGCCTCCTTGAAATCCGGACTGTCGAGAAGATCCGCTTGCACATCAATTTCCAGATCTTGGCTGGCTCGCAAGGTCAGGCTAGATCCCTCATTGATAATACGTTTTGCTCCCCCAACAGTTCGAGGGGGTAGCTTCAAGAATTTCTCTGCCATCGACACGGCTGCCTTATCAAGTTCCTCTGGAGGGACTATCTCGTGTACTAATCCATATTCTTTCGCTGTGCTGGCGTTGAGATTGCGAGACAAGAGGATCATCTCCTTGGCTGCCGCTACCCCTACAACCTGGGTCACTCGCTGGGTCCCCGCGATGACCGCGACGCCTCGCTTGACCTCTGGTAGTCCTAATATCGTGCGGTCACTTGCGATACGGAAATCGCAACACAAAGCCAGGATCAAACCCCCACCTAAACAAAATCCATGAAGTTTAGCAATCGTGGGTTTTTCAAGAGCTTCAAAAGCATCCAAGTGCTGCTGCATAGCCAGAAGGTTTTTACGAAATGCCTCTTCCGGGTAATTGATAATTGAATGAATCACATCAAGATCGACGCCAATAGAAAAATGCTTCCCCTTCCCCTCGACGATCACCACCCAGATGTCCTTATCGACACGTAATCGGTTCGTGATCTCTCCCAACTCCTGGAATGTCTCTAACAATAAACTGTTCGATTCTTCCGGTCGGTTGAGACTCAAGTTCGCAATGTGGTCCCGGGAGTGGAAAAGCCAATGTTGATATTCCGTCATTGAGTCACACCTCCATGCAGGCATCAGATCAGCGGAGGAAACTCCGATGATGAACAGCAGCGAGTGTCAATACAGGACACCCGCTGCTTATATCTACATTCATAGAATCCCCCGTCCAAAGGAAAGGATTCTAAACCCTAACCAGCATCTCAGATGGCCAAGAGGAAGATTAGCTAGTATTCCAATTTACGTATGACTAGGATTAACCAAAATGAACGTCTCGTCCTCGCCTTAAGCCTTATATCCCATCAGCATCAAGATGCCAGGTCCGCCGTGAACTGCAAGCGAAGCCACCAAGTCGGCGATCATTATCTCCTGGCAGTTGAAGTGCGTTTTAACTCGATTAAGCAAGGCTTGACCCTCCTCAGGCGCCCTAGCGTGTACAACGGCCAGCTTGACCGGATCTGTCGTACCCAATCTCTCCTCAATGAATTCGATCAGCCGATCGGTGGCTTTGCCTCGGGTACGGATGTTCTCCCGAGCCTCAAGCAAACCATCCTCTAAAATGATGATCGGTTTGACACTCAACAAAGATCCTAAGGCTCCTCGTAGCGTACTTACACGTCCGCTCATTTGAAGATATTTCAAAGTCGCAGGTGTGAACACGAAGGCATGCTGAGCACGGATCTCTTTCAGATGCTTCAATATCTGCTGGAGGTCTTGACCCTCCTCGATCGCCCTGGCAGCTTCAAGGATCATCCATCCTGTACCTAGAGAAATGCTCAAGGAGTCGAAGATCTCGACATCTGCCTCGGGGACCATGGATTTCGCAAGACCAGCTGATTCATATGTGCCACTGTGTTTGCTGGTGATGGTGATCGCCAGGATCGAATGTCCTTGATCCGTTAGCTCCTGATAGTGTTTGGCAAACCAAGCGGGCGTCGGCTGTGCGGTCGTAGGAATGATGCCCATTTCGTCGATCTTGCGGTAGAAGGTATCGCGATCGATGTCGATATCTTCCTCATACGTCTCGTCGCCAAACTGTATGGAGATGGGTGCGACACGGATATCGTAGCGTTTGATGATATCCTCTGAAAGATTATTTGTGCTATCGGTGACGATTTTGATCATGATTTTCGCTCCTCCTCGGCGGCAGGTGAGTGTGTCTCACCAAAGTCGTCTGTAAAGAAACAGGTTGAGAACGAAAAACCGCCTCAACCTGATTTAACCTACCCCTGTACCACACAATTGCTCCTCTTCAGATATAACCCCCAACACCACGCTTGGTCTCGCAGAATTGATCCATCGTTTATCTGTGTCACACAGATGCGGTGATACCATCGTTTGATGGGCATTTCGGGGTTCACCCTTAAAGATCGAGAGCTTTTATATTACCCCATCCCACCCGACACCCTCATTCCTCCATCGATGACGAGAATATCCCCGTTCACATAATTCGATAAAGGAGAAGCTAGAAAAAGAGCCGCCCCAACAACGTCTCTTGGCTCACCCAAACGACCAAGTGGGGTGGCATCGCGGACTGCTTGAGCGATGGCGTCTGATTCCCATAAAGCACGACTGAATCGGGTTTTAATCACCCCTGGAGCGATGGCGTTGACCCTTATTTTTGAAGGGCCCAACTCTACAGCCAAGACCTTGGTCATCATGATAAGACCGGCTTTGGAAATACTATAAATACCAAGCCCAGGTGAAGGGCGGATTCCGGCGGTCGAAGCCACATTGATGATCACGCCACCGCCCCGCTCCTCCATGATCGGAGCCACCTGCTGACATAGAAAGAACGCTCCCCGCAGGTTAACCTCCATAATTTTGTCCCATAAGGCAGTCGTTGCAGTCAGCATCGCTCCAAAGTGGGGATTGGTAGCGGCATTGTTTATGGCAATATCGACGCCACCGAAGGCCTCGACGGTCTGCTCAACCAAAGCCGCGACGGCTTCTTCGTCTCCCATGTGGGTGGCGATCGCTAACACAGTGCCTCCTTGAGACTCGATCTCAGCCGCCACCGCATCGACGCCTTCTTGCTTTCGACTCGCTACGACCACCCTGGCCCCGGCCTCAGCGAACGCCAACGCCATCGCTCGCCCGATACCCCGTGAACCACCCGTGATGATGACGACGCGATCCGTATATTCATAGATCATGCTATGCCTCCTCAATTCTGATCCCTTGCTTCATCGTAATCTGCAGTCGCAGGCTTTTGCCTGCTTTGAAGCCTATACTAAATCTTGCACTCATATCGGGTGCACCCCACTCTCATAGGCTTGAATATCTTGAGCAGCGAATCGTGCCCCCCAAAGCATCACAACTGCTGCTGCGAACCCAACGGATGCGAACAGTGCCATACCAAATCGCAGATCATATCCGACATCCGACAACCAGCCAATCAGAGGCGCTGAGGGAAGGTTGCCAATGTAATGCGTAAGAAACAAGAAAACACTCTGCGCCGTCGCACGAAAGGCTGGTGGGGCCACGTCGTGAATCTGAGGTCCATTGCAGGAGGAATTAAACGACAAGAAAAATAATGCCATTCCAACAGTGATCAAGAACACGGTGCGATTGGCCGTAAGAAGGCCAATTATCCCCAGTGGTGTCCCAATCATCAGACCAATTCCCATGGTAATTAATTTCCCACCGGGATGTCTTTGGCTCAAATAGTCGCCTAGCCATCCACCAAACAACACTCCTATCACACCTACTGCCACCTGTGCCAGACCTGCTACTGTGGCCGCTGAGGCCAGCGAGTAACCATGATAACGCTGCAGGAAGGTCGGCATCCAGAAAATCAACCCACCAGTGCCGAGATAGACAAGCACTCCACTGGCATAAACAATCCGCAAGGTTGGTATGCTTATCAGTTGGCGAAACGTATCTATTGTAAAGCGATGAGTGGGTGACGATATTTGTTTCCTTTGGACGGACATGCCCATGCGCGATCGAACACGAAATTGCCACATGAACCAAGCAAGAAGAAGCCCAGGAATTCCGGCGAGGATGAAGGATGTCCGCCAACCCAACGCCTGTGCGATCACACCGCTTATCAGGTATCCCGCCGCGGAACCCAGGATAAGGCCAACCGCGTGAAGACCAACCGCCTGCGCCCGAAATGTGGCTGGAAAGACCTCCGACAGCACCGCCAACGCCGAGGGCCCATACCCACCTTGACCGATACCCACACCCAGGCGGGTCATGAGGAGCGACAAGTAGGATCGCGCCACTCCCGTTAGAGCCGTCGCTCCACTCCATATGGCGACCACAAAAGCGATGATCCGCTGCCTGCCCCTGCGATCGGCGATGACCGCTAAAACCACCGCCGCCAAGGGATAGGTGAACTCGAATGCGCTGTTCAGCCCACCCACTTGCGCGTCGGTCAAACTGAACTCAGCTTTGATCGATTCCGCCAGCACCGAGACGATCTGCCGGTCGAAAAAATTAAACCAATTCGCCAAAACGAGCAGACCTAATGTTTGCCATGCGTAACGACTGATGCGGGACAAAGGGATTCCTTTCGGGGAAGTCGAATTATCTACATCAGATTAATACCAATGTTGTGTGGACCGTCTCCTTCAATTCACGACCAGAAATTACAACCCATGATCTCCAATCAAGTTATGAGGAGAGAACCATCATTTGAAGTGCGAATTTAATGCATTGCTTCTTTAGCTATCTTTTCTCGCGGAGGCGATAGCCAGCTTCCGAAAACGAGAACCTTCGGGGGGCTGAAGGTCCCAAGGTGAGCCGTGTGGCTCAGGATGACAATGGGAGGGTGTCATCCTGTGCACCTTTAGGCGCGAAAAACCCCTATGAGGTATCGAATCGAGTAGCCTGATCATAGGGATTCCTCGTCGCAATGCTCCTCGGAATGACACGTTTCTACTTGTCATTGCGAGCGCCGCAGGCACGGTGGAATCTCCGCAACCAAAAGGTCGCTTCATCGCCCACTCGGGCTCCTCGCTTGGGCACGAGAGAAGGTGTCATCCTGTGCGCCGTTAAGCGCGAAGAAGCCCTATGAGCTATCTGATCTGAATGCCACACCATAGGGATTCTCCGTTCGCTTCGCTCACTCAAAATGACATTATGAATTCAGATTTGAGACACAAAACTCTATCTCTTGCACATGATGGCAATTTTGCACTTAAAATTAATTGAGACTCCATAAATACAAGGCGGAGATGAGATGGGAGGCTGGATCATACCCCCTCCAACAGAACCGATTAAAACCAAGGAGGAATTCGCGGCAGAGAGGGTCGCTAAAGTAACATGGCTCATTCAGCACAATTTCCTTAAATCTGAGCGCATCAAGGATGCCTTGATGAAAGTACCTAGGGAAGACTACATCCCAGAGCATTATCGAGATTATGCCTACCTTGAAGTCCCTTTTCCACTGCCTGGTAAACAGGCGACCATCTCATGTCCCCATAGCTATCCGCTGTTCTACGAGCCTCTTGGGTTGGACCAGGGGGACAAGTTTCTTGAAGTCGGCTTGGGGTCTGGTTATGGAGCGGCGATTGCTAGAGAAGTCGTCGGTCCTGAGGGCCTTGTTGTCTCCATGGAAATCGATCCTCTTACCTTTGAATACGCGAAAAGGAACCTCGAAGCCGCAGGCTATCACGATATCGTGCTTGTGAATGGGGACGGTGGGCTTGGTTATCCGAAATTAAGCCCTTACGACAAGATCGCGATTACAGCAGCAAGCGACTCTATTCCACCCCCTCTCATCGACCAACTGAGGACGGGAGGAAGGATCATTTCGCCGATAGTAAGTTGTGACGTTCAAAACCTTATTCTGTATGAAAAAAGTGCGGAAGGTGTCCAGAGGTTGACAATTTGTGAGGTTCTTTATGTCCCCCTAAGAGGACGCTATGGCGTATGAACGATGGTCTTTCCAAATTTAGGCTCAGTCTTTGGTCAACCTATTCCATCTTCAATCGGGGTACCTCACGCGTTTCAATCACAGACCTTGTGACATCTACAGTCAAATTTTGATGACCTGGAAAACCTCGCACAATCACGTAAAGGAGAAAGCCTCACCCACCTATCCCACGCTCAGCACAAGCTTCTAGGATCTGACGATTTACCTTGACTTTTTCCAACCATCTCTTCCGAAGTTCCTCATCCTTGGTGTTATTGGCAATAAACATCACGCGATCATAAGCTTGTTGCAGATATTCTTTGGCTTCATCATCTCGACCAAGCTCATAAAGAGCCCTTGCATGGGTGAAGATTTTCACCTCAGGACAGTGAGCAAATGGCATAATACCCATTAATTCGATGGCCTCTGAGGAATATTCTGCCGATTTCTCAGGTTGCCTTAGAGCCAAATATAGTCTCGCTGCAAGATCTAGCCTTTCAATAATACATGAGTATTCACACAGCTCCCTGTTCCTATCCAACCCGCCCAAGAGTTGTTCCAAGTCGGTTCGCATTCTTTCCTGGTCACCTTCCAGTAGTGAAATGTAGGCTGTATCGTAGGACCTATGAATCTCGTTTACTTCAAGACCAGTCTCTTTTGATAATTGGAGAGATTTTTCAAAACTTTGCCTCGCACCGTGAAAGTCACCTAATTCTGCTTGGAGTCGACAAATGATGGCATGAAATTCCGCGAGTTCGGTTTTGCTAGCGATCCTCTCCGCACTTTGGAGTAAGGCTTTCATGTGGTCCAAAGATTGTGTATATTGCCCATAATCATAAAGAAGGAGGATCTTCCACAGTTCGAAGTAGGCTATCCGTAGTTCATCTTCGATAGCCTTTGCCTCCTCCAATTCGTTCTCAAGATATGATTGCCACTGCTCAAGTTCCCCACGAGGGAGATAGTGATATTCATACAAATTGCCCATTGCAGCTCTTATTCCGAAGCTATCACCAATTGTCTTAGCGATCTCTAACGAATCCCTCAAATGGGCTTCTGCTTTCTCTGGGTCCTTAAGCCAGGCGTAGAGGATCCCAAGAACATTTAACGCATTGACCTCTTCGCCTCGATCTCCAAGTTCACGATGAAGCTTAAGCGCTTCCAGTGTGAAAGGGAGTGCTTCGGCGTATTTTTTTTGAGAGTAATATACAATTGCCAGACGCCTCAATCCCGTCGCTTCCTGACGAGTATCCCCAGCTTCGCGGCTCAAAACCACAGCTTTTTCTGCAGTCTCAAGAGCTACATCATGTTCTTTAAGACCAATTAAAGTTATGGCAAGGAAATGCAAACAGGTCGCTGCTTCTCCTATCAATTCCGCCTCTCGTAGAAGTTCAAAGGCTGATTCAAGTGCGACCTTACTATTGTGATATTCATCCCTGTGCCAAGCCCAGACACCTAAACGACGGAGTGCGTGTCCCTCACGCACCTTATCCCCAATCTTTCGTGCGATCTCCACCGCACGATCTGCCGGTTCTTTCACAAAGATGAATTCCGTANNCATCTATTGACTCGGCAATCGCTAATAATCCATCAATATCAGATCGCTGCTCTTCATGACGGCCCACCAGACTAAAAACAGTGACTCGGGAAAGTAAAAGGTCAAAGCGATCCGGATGGTCGTCTGGCAACAAAGCTAACGCTTCTGTATAGTAGTGAATGGCTTCCACGTTCGCGTACTTCAATCGGGCTTGATGACCTGCATGCGTTAGATAATGAAGAGCCTTGTCTTTTACCCCAGCTTGGCTATAGTGCAAAGCTAATTGAACGGCATAGTTGTCTGCTGTATCTGCTAATAATTCCTCAAGAACCTCCGCGATTTCCTTGTGCAGCAACCTCCGTTCCCCCACACTGAGATCGTTGTAAAGGTATCGCTGGTACAGTTGATGGGCGAAACGGTAGCGAGAGAGCAGATGGCCGTCGATCTGCAGTTCACCTTGCTCACGGACAAGACGATGGCGTTTCTCCAGCTCCTGCGATAATTCGCGCAGCAGGCGTCGTTCTTTGATCTCCTGCACGCGCGCGACAACCTGGGCAGTGAAATCCTCCCCCTCCACACTCGCTACCGAGAGTAGTTCCCGCAGATCGTTCTCGAGATGACCTAGCCGCTCTTCGATGACAGCCTCTACTCGTGCGGGCAGCTGATCCCAGGCCAGATGCGGTCCTTCAACCCACTGTCCATCATCATCCTTAATCAGATCACCCCGGTCCTGCATCGCCTTCATCAGCTCAATGGTGAACAGGGGATGACCACCGGTATGCTCTTTCAGTGACCCACGAAACTCAGGACTCAAGCGATTCGGCTCCGTATCGAGGAACGCTTCAACGAATTCACTGCCTCGGAGCTCCTCCTCCTGGCTGAGATCAATGACCACGTCACCATAGATACGCTTGAGCTCATTTACTACGCCCTCCAACGGGTGTCGTTCATCCCCTCTGCCTAGGGCAACTTCATCGGGGCGGTAGGCACTCAACACCAGGATGGGATGACCCTCGATCCTGCGGCCGAGATGGAATAGTAAGTCCAAGGAGGCATGATCAGCCCACTGCATATCGTCCAATACGAGAATGAGAGGCTGAGACCGTGCTAGAGCCTGGATCACATTGGTGAACTGCTCAAAAAGCAGGGGTTGTTCCAGCTCACTCGTTCCCGCTTTTTTACGATCGACCAATTCCTTCAGTCTACGCAGGCGAGTAGCATCATCCGGCACCGCTGTCTTGGTGCGGGCGAATAAAGCTTCCCCAGGTACAAAGACATCGATCAGTGAGGGGCCTCGATCTAGAATCGCATCGACCGTTCGGGGCAGCAGCGTCCACAACTGCTCCGCGTGATCTCGTGTGATGCCCCCGGCTGCCCATTGGGCCTCCACGTCTCCTGCGAGCATCGTCATGACATCCCTGAACGGTAAGTACGGATCCCCGACCCCCGTGTGGGCGTTGCAGTTTCCTTTAGCTATGACGAGGTCAACATGTTTATCATGGGCGCGCTGGCAGAATTCGTCTATCAGCGCCGTCTTTCCCCGACCGGCTCCACCGGTGACAAAGACCATCTGCCCTTTCCCGGAAAGTGCGATATCGAGGGTTTCATCTAACCTCGCCAATTCCTTTTCGCAAGCTACAAATACAGGTCGGGCAACTTCTCGCGTACGTTCATCTACTCGTAAGAAAGCCGGTATTTCAGGTTCTAAACCATATTCAGGGAGGACTTTCCCCTTAGTCAGAACTTGATCGTAAGCAATCTTGAAATCGCGCGCTGTTGCGTATCGCGATTCTGGGCCTTTGGCAGTTGCCGTCTGGATAATATTATCCAGATCTGAGGGAAGTTCAGGACGGGATACCTGTAGGGAGGGCAGAGATTCATTGAGGTGTTTTTGAAGTGTTTGAATCGGAGTTAACCCAGGAAAGGGATGCTCACCCGTCAACATCTCATACAGCAGAACACCTAACGCATAAATATCGCTCTTTGCTGTGACCGGTTCACCTTTGGCTTGTTCAGGCGCTAAATAATCCGCAGATCCAACGATCTTCCCCGTCTGCGTCATGCCGTCCCTACCCAAATCCTTCGCGATCCCGAAATCCGTGAGGTACGCATTGCCGACCTCATCTAACAGGATGTTTTCTGGTTTCAGATCTCGATGAATCACACCTTGTTCATGGGCCATACTTAAAGCATCGGTGATATGATCGAGCAAGTGACCTACAGCCTCAGCATCCCATGGTCCCGTCTTAAGCTCATCACGCAGACTGCCGCCTCGCAGCCAGCGCATCACCAGAAAAGCACCCTCCTCATCCCGCCAGTAGTCATAGAGCGGCACGATATGGGGATGCTCAAGCTTGGCTACCATTCGAGCTTCGGCTTCGAAACGTTGCATGAACTCGGGATGGTCGGCATACTCAGGTAGGATGACCTTGATCGCTACCTCACGCTCGACGGCTGGTTGTTCGGCGCGGTAGACGACACCGAAGCCTCCTTCACCGATGCGTTCGATCAGCTTGTAACCTCGAATATCCTGACCGCTGAGATCGTCCATTGTGGTCCCTAATTATATTTGCTTCTGACTGAGAAGATACTATCAATGATTCCTCAATCCCACGGACACATTACGACACATTATAGATGATCGCTCTTCCTGCATCTCATGGTTTGGCACATGAAGGATATTCTTCATTCACTCGCCCGACAGAGAGCATCAGACAGCTGAGTTTCAAGAACCTCATTGAGGAACGCCAATACCTTCCCCATAAAATCTGCAAAACTCGCAGGATGGACAGCGATGTCTACAAGCAACTCTAGCGTTATACCTGCATAACTAGCCGCGGTCATGAAATCATAATGTCGTGGTGCACAATTTCTATGATTGTCTCGAGTTATCCACCTGTCCTAAGCTATGGTTGCTCGTACTATTTGAAATGATATACTGCTTCGAACTAAGGTGATGATATGACAACGAAATGGAGGACAGGAGGCGTCCTGTCCGTGGACATCGCCCACCGCAGATACAACGATAACGGAATCGCCTATTTGAAAGATGGAAGTGATGTGGTCCAACTTCTCAAAGCTGAGGATCTAGCGGTAAGCGATCCACCCACCCCAGAGGGCTTCGCCAACGCTCTTAATTCCTTCTGCCATCATGAAGGCGCAGCAGTGTTGCTGCTCGACGGTCCGCAGGGTTGGAGGGAGCCAAAATCTCAAATCGAACACATGCGTCTGTGCGAGCGGGTTTTGAATACACCGGGTAAAACTGGCGTCTTCGGAACCGCTAAACCCAGCACCTACCTCCCGTATATAAAATTCTCGATCGATTTATTTCATCATTTACGGACCTGGCACGATTGGAAGCTCCTCACGTCGGACTGGAACGAGCGGCCTTGGAAACGATGGCTTGTGGAATCCTTCCCGACCTCAGCCTGGAAGACCTTGGGGTTGAAGAAGTTGCCTGCCAAATCGAAATGTACCTCCGATCAACTCAATGTCTGGCGCGATGACCTTAGTCATCTAACTGGCTTAAAATTCCCCGATGCCCTCACACACGATGAGCTTCAAGCTGCGGTTGTTCTTCCTGTCGGCAGGGCGATTGTAAAAGGTGAAGATGAACAGGTGATCCTATCTGGTGTCGATCCTTACCTCACAAATAAAGGTGTGGTCTTGGAAGGATTGATTGCCAATCCACGAGTGACAAATTAGAAAAAAAACATCACCATATCAGGTGTAGATCGGGCTCCCATGCTCGATCGTGCGGCGGCGTTGGAGCCGCCTCTACTGGAACAGGTGTCTCGCTCTCATGGAGAAACCAGATATCAATCTGAAAGGGATAGAACCATCGCGCGGGACCTATGTCCTTGTGGTACAGCTCGATCAATTGGAAAGGATCAAGGTCGGTCGACTGGGCTTGATCACCTTCATGCCCGGTTACTACCTTTATACAGGCAGTGCATTAGGACCTGGTGGTTTGTCAGGGCGTATCCATCGCCACCTTCGCCCCGAATCCCAGAAACGATCCCATTGGCACATCGATGCACTCGCATCCATAGGGTCCCTAATGGAAATCTGGTGGTGTGTGAGTCCACGGCGGCAAGAATGCGCTTGGGGTGAGATTCTATCCATGGCAGGAGATCAATTTGCTCCAGGTTTTGGCGCCTCGGATTGTCGATGTGCAGGTCACCTGGTATGGATCCAAGACACGGATGGCGTTGAAAGAGCGTGGCATGCCCTTCGTAGAAAAGCTAGCTCGAACCTTCANNCTTCACCGAGCTAGCAGCACGGAAATAACAAGATAAAAACCGCATCAAACGGGAGGAGAAGCCCATGACACGCAGGATACAGATTGTTGTAGGTGAGGTGTCACAGACCGCTGTGCTAAACGATTCAACCACGGCGGATGCAATATGGATCGCACTTCCCATCGAAGGTCATGCCAACTGTTGGGGTGATGAGATATATTTCACCATACCCGTTCAACTCGAGGAGGCCGCGGATGCACGGCAAGAGATGGCTGTTGGCGAATTGGGCTATTGGCCCGTAGGAACCGCATTTTGCATCTTCTTCGGCCCCACACCCGTAAGCGCGGGCAAGGAGCCGCGTGCATATAGCAACGTCAATCCCTTCGGACAGATCGAAGGCGATGCGACCGCATTTCGAGCGGTCTCGAATGGGGAAAAAGTGACGGTATCTCAATTAGAGGGATGAAACGATCTTTCGTGAGATCTTCAGACTTTGGTTGAAGGAGTTGACATGAATCCTCAGGGGGAAATTGGGACTCTTACCATACAATCCCAGCAGGAGCATCCGATGACAAATCCGACTTACGGCTGGGTGATTCAACCGGCCGTTCGGGGTGCTGTAGGCACCGAGACGTTGATGAACGATAAACATCGCATTATCGAGCGAGTTCGAGGTTATTTCACAACCATTTGGGTGGAGGATAACTTCCACTGGGATGATCGACCCTTAGTGGAAGGTTGGAGCGCGCTCTCGATGCTTGCAACCAAATACACCGATTTAACCTTCGGCGTACCCGTTCTTACCTTAGTATGATGAATTTATTCTACGTAATCCGTTCAGTAGCAAATGGATCTATCGATTAACTGAAAACTCTTCAAACCATGACTTCCAATACTACCGAAGAAAGCAAACGGAATGGGTTTTTAAAACCCTCTCATCGTAACAAAGTGAGGAGAGCATTTCAAAATTCTCACATCCTCTTCTTTGCACTATTCCCGCCAATTTCTTTATATGCGGTAAATATCACCCGTTTTCCTGGCGATCAGATTTTTCGATCCATGATTATTCTGGTTCTTGTTGGCGTTGGACTCAGTGTGCTTGGGTGGCTGATTTTTCGAGACACTGAACGGGCCACCGTACTTGCCAGCCTGATGCTGTTT
>JABAOF010000279.1_pt3 | contig 24631 bp, 18 predicted proteins | sample 7062171 | NCBI WGS metagenome assembly JABAOF01 (sample SAMN14538628, study PRJNA623070) | marine sediment metagenome | biome: marine biome [ENVO:00000428]; feature: marine pelagic biome [ENVO:01000023]; material: deep marine sediment [ENVO:00002113] | place: India: Gulf of Khambhat ...
ATAGGAGGGAGAAGAAAGATGGCAGTTCTGGGGAGCTTCCTATGAGCTATGAGCTATCAGCTATGAGCTATCTCTTCAAAACCGGTGATTTAGCCCGTTGGCTGCCGGACGGCAATATTGAATTCCTGGGAAGAATTGATCAACAAGTTAAAATCAGGGGATTCCGGGTGGAATTGGGAGAAATTGAGAGCCAATTGCTAAACCACGATTTTATCAAAGAGGCTGTGGTACTGGCACGGCAAGATGACCGGGGGCTTCAATACCTTTGTGCTTATATAGCAGCAGGAGCTGAAAAGAAAATATCGTCATCCGGGCTGCGAGAATATTTGGCAAATGATTTGCCGGATTATATGATTCCTGCTTATTTTGTCCAAATGGAGAAAATACCACTTACTGCTAATGGGAAAGTTGATCGGAGAATGCTGCCTCGGCCCCGGGAGGCCGACATCCGTTTGGACTCTACTTATGCGGCACCTGAAACCGGTCTGCAGCGAACTATTGCGGAAATCTGGAAGGAGGTGTTGGGTCGGGATAAAGTGGGGACCAGGGATAATTTCTTCGATTTAGGGGGAAATTCCCTGGATGTTATCACGGTGAGTAATAAATTAAAAGAAACGCTAAAAAAGGAAATCACTGTTGTTACTTTATTTACGTATCCCACCATTGGGTCCCTTGAAAACTATTTGAAGAGTAACAGTGACAAAAGTAGTGAAGTCTTTGAAAGCAGGGAATTGGAGCGTTCTGAACTGATCGATGAAGGAAAAGACCTTATGCAGCAAACGTTAAAAAAATTAGATAAGGAAGATTGACCTGTTAAACGTGCGGAAAAATAATTTCACACCTATTGAAATATTTACATATTTTCTTTAAAATTTACTTTTGCTTATTACCGTTCAAAAGGAAAAAGGAGGTTAAGATGAAGCGAAATGGCAGAAGATTCCTTGTGGTTGCCGGTATTATCCTGTTCTTTTCATTTTTTGTTGTACCTGTTCATGTTCATGGTGAAGACCAGGCACAAACATCCCAGGCTGAATCGGCAAAACCATCGCTTGCTTCAATCGATGAACTGCTCTCAGAAAAAACCGTCGAGAACTGCGAGAAAGCGGTTAAAGAGTGTGAGCTGTTATTAAAAGATGATCCCAACAACTATGAAATACTCTATAGGCTGGCTAATGCATATATCGGCATAATTGATATTAAGACCTCGGCCCTTATAGAGGAAAAAGATGAATTTAAGCCAATGCTTAAAAAGCTGGGGCAAATTGCTAATGATTACGCAAAAAAAGCGTATAAATTAAATCCGAAGCACAAGGACGTGGTGGCGGCCAACCTGGTTTCATACGGGTATTATTCAGCCAGTTTCGGCATTGTAAAAGCCATCTTTAAAGGAGCCGCAGGTCATTACAAAGACCTGTGCAACCAATTGATTGAGATTGACAATACGCATTTAGGCGCTTTGGGATATCGCTTGCTGGGAAAACTTTACCACGTGGCACCCTGGCCGGTGGGAAGTAAGAAAAAAGCATTGCACTTCTTTCAAAAGGCCGTCGAAACCGACAACTCCGTATTGTATACCCATTATTATATCGGCGTGCTTCACTTTGAAAAACGTAAATATGACCTTGCGGAAAAGGAATTTACAATTGTTAAAGAAAATCCCCCCCACGCCAGTGAGAAACACTACATCGATGGGTATAAAGAAAAAGCACGTCATTACTTGATGTCAATCTCTAGAATCAAAAAAAGAAAATAAGAATCTACATGTAAAACATGTTGGCTTATTACCGCACTGTAAGTGCTTATACCGAATACAAATAGAATTCCCGGGGACGAAGTTCGTCAAATTTTTCTGTCTCAAAAAGGAATCGCCTGATATCAAAACAAATATCGCATTTTGAAAGATAGCCATCCGGGTTTTCCCGGAAGCCAAAATCCCTGGCAAAGTGATAAAGCATTTCTATATCTTCCGAAATCAGGAAACGCAGCACCGGTTTATCTTCTAAATCAATGCCTTCATCCACAAGCCGGTTGATATCCCGCCAGCTCCCTAACGAAACTCCACCGCAGTACCCCGGCATAATATTCCCGTAATTATCAAAATGGTTGTGCCAGTTGCGAAGAACCGGTGTAGTACAGGGCTGGCTCAAAAGAACCTCGCGGGGATATTTGGGATAGAAATCCCTTAAACTTTTGTTCGCTCTACCCATTAAAAACATTTCCACTTCAACGCTGCCGGTAAGATAATTATTTTGGATAAGCTTATAATAATCTTCAAGGGAAATGGTTTGCTTAATCCCCAGTTGTTTAAATTGTCTATAATAGTCCAGTTGATAAATCATAACATTTTCAGCAAAAACGTCTCTGCTGATCTTGATGCATCTTTCCGTTTGTTCAAAGGGAATATATTCTGCATAAAAGGGGTTAACCGAAATCAAGATTCCCTTGAGCCCGGCATTTTTTAAGTTCATCAATTTTTCCCGGGTGGTTTCGTCGCTGCTGCACCAGAAGCAATTGGTCTCTACAAACGTAGATGGAATGTTATACTCACCGGCAATTTCTACAGCTTTCCATAGAAGATCGTAATTTAAAAAGGGTTCTCCGCCGCTAAAATGGAGCCCATGGTTTAAACTTACAGAGTTATTGCCCCAGGGGGAACTGTTTATTTTCCTGGAAAGTAATGAGAAAAATTCGATTAAATCGTCTTCTGTAAACCAGTCAACTTTCCATTGGGGAGAACAAAAATACATGCAGTGTCTGCATGCTGCTGTACATTTATAAGACAAAATCAAACCACCGGATTGGGGAAGAGGTAGTTTTATTTTATTCATTGTAGTAATCTACCTTACCATAAATCCCAAAAAATTGCAATCTTCTCTTCTTTGTGTTCCTTTGTGCTTTTTACCGCATTGTAAATGCCTTCGTGGCTAAAAAAAATAGAATTTCTGCATTTCCCCCCAGGCTATTGAAATACCAATGACTTTGTTATAAAATACCCTTATGGAACAAGAAAAAGCATTTTCCGGCATCGCACTTCATGAGAAGTTTAAAAATGGCAAAGCCGCAGGGCAAATTATCCTTACGGATGGTACGATTCGATTTCAATCGGATCAAGGCGGCGTTGAAATTCCTTTGCATGATATAACCGTTAAAAGAGGCGGCTCAAGTGGTCAACTGGTCACATTTGAGCATCGCTCCTATCCCGGATGGTATATCTATACGGAAGAGAAATCCATTCTAAGAAAATTAAACCAATTATCCAGGCCCGATACTGACATTTCCACCCAGGTCAAAGGCATTAAGAAAATCCGACGGCGTGTCCGCGGGCTTATCCTGGGTATTGTACTGGCAATAGCCGCATTAATTCTTATACTGCTGCAAATTAGAAATCCCGTTGCCAAGGCCATTGCCAAAAGTATTCCTGTAGAATGGGAACAATCCCTGGGAGAAAGTGTTTTTGAACAATATAAAGCACAGAAAAAATTCATCGATGATCCTGAGGTCATCGCTTCCCTGGACAAAATCACCGTACCCCTGCTAAACCGAATCCCGGATAAGCGTTATGATTTCAAAATATACATTGTCCGGGACTCGTCGATCAATGCCTTTGCGCTTCCAGGGGGGTATATGGCCTTGCATACCGGGCTGCTGTTAAATGTGGAGCATGCCGAGGAGTTATTGGGCGTCCTGGCTCATGAAATTTCCCATGTCACCTTACAGCATGGCCTGAGAAAGCTTATCGATTCATTGGGCCTGCTTTTAATGATAAAAGCATTTTTTGGAGATGCCTCCGGTATATGGGGTGAAGTTGTCAAGAGCGGAGCTTTTTTGCTGGACCAGCAATTTTCCCGGAGTTTTGAAAGAGAAGCGGATGAGACGGGATTTTCTTACCTTGTCAATGCCGGCATCGATCCCGGTGGCATGATCGGTTTTTTCCAACGACTGGAGGAAGAAAGAAAAAAAGTAGATACCTTGAATCTTGAGGAAAAGTTGAATTTTCTCAGTACACATCCTGCACCGGGCATGCGCATTAAATATTTAAACAAGAAATTGAAACAACTGGGAAATAGAGGTGGATTCCTGAATTTTGAAGCAGATTTCCGGGTATTCAAGGAGACCCTAAAACAGAAAGTCCATGAAATGCAATCCGGCAATTGAGCGGAAAGGTATTTGCCGATAAAAGAATCCGGGGTCATTTTTTTTATAATAATTGTAACATTTTCTTTTCTTGTGCGTATAAAAGGGTGAAAATAGGAACAATAAACAGGTTGGCCAACTTGCAATTTCGTTCACTAAACACTAAAATTAAAATCTATTAAAGGAGTATCAATATGAGAAAAAAATCAGTATTTACACTGACTCTTTTGTTTTTGTTAGGTCTTGTTTTCATCATTCCGGCAAAACCGGCTTCCCTGCAAACGTCCATAATCCCGGACAATGCCCGCTGGGTCATTCACTTCGATGTGCAAAAATTCACATCCACCCGGTTTTGTGAACTGCTGAAACAGGATGAAGCCATCGGACTCGAAAAGAAAACCCTGAAAATCTCCAAAATGTTCAAATTTGACCCCTTAAAGGACATCATGGGGATTACCGTCTTCGGAGCTGGCAAAGGCAAGAAAAATACAGTGGTGTGTTTGTCCGGGAATTTTAATAAAGATCATTTACTCATTCTCCTGAACATGAACGTCGATCATCGCGAAATTCCCTATGGAAAGTACACGATTCATAATTGGCACCGCTCTCAATTCGGGACCTTTGCCAATGATCACCTGGTGGTGATAGCCAACAATGAGAGTGTTCTAAAAAATGTCCTGGATGTTATTGCCGGTAAAAAGAAAAATATCGGCGCTTCAAATTTGATGCCCCACTTGAGAGGAATCCCCAAAGACGCCTTTTTAAGAGCGGTGATCGATAATATCTCTTACCTGCTGGGAGCCGATGATGTATCGACAATCTTGAAAAAAACAGGAATGGCATTCTTCATTGCCATGGAACGTAATCAAAATCTCACCATGAAACTCAAATTAACCACCGATTCCCCGGAAACAGCCAAAAACATTCAACAAATTGTCACGGGATTCCTCGCCCTGGCAAAACTAAAGCAAAATCAGGGTGAAATAGACCCCAAATTAAAGTTGCTGGATGACTTAAAAGTAAGATTAGAAGGGAATATTGTGCAAATAGAATTGACTCATCCCTCAAAGGATTTAGTTAAAATGTTTTCTCACAGCAAAGGGCACTTTGATATTTTTGATTAATGGAAGATAAACTATTGGAGAATAGACAGTTAACCGATGAAGAGCTGGCCGTGGAAGCACAGGCCGGCTCTCGCCGGTCTTTTGAAGAATTGGTTCGCCGCTATAGTCAGCGGCTCTTCTACTTTCTGCGACCCAAAATGTTAACCCATCAAGATACCGAAGACATTATCCAGGAAACGTTTCTCAAAACATACCGCAATATCCGCCGCTTTAATTTTGAGTGTAAATTCTCTACCTGGATTTATACCACGGCCACCCGGCTGGTGATAAGTTTCTATCGCAAAAAGCGGCCCAATGAGTCCACTTTCGTATCTATTGATACATCACCGGATCCCCAGGAGCAAATGATAAAGGAGGAGGACGCTAAAAACCTGTGGAATATTGCTCAGGCGCTCCGGGAAAATCAATTCCAGGCACTCTGGCTGCGTTACATGGAGGATTTGCCTTTGAAAGAGATCGCTCAAGTCATGAAAAAAACGCAGATTTATGTTCGCGTGTTACTTCATCGTGCCCGTTTGAACCTGATGAAACAGCTCAATCCATCTGCTCTTCCCGGAAAACTTGAAAAGGCGGCCCCTGCTGAAACCAATCTATCGCTTTTATAATAAGGAGGACATGGGATGTTTTGTTTTTTATATAAATGGATGATATCCCGGGCCCAGGATTTGGGTAAAAAGCTATCCGGGCCTGTAAGCCGTCACATACGCCGGTGCAGGGCCTGCCGCGAATTTGCCCGGTTTTCCCAATCTCTTCCCGGCAGGTTTACCCGGGACGTACCCGGATTTCTACAGGAAAGCAACCAATTCCTTGAGGAAAAAATGATCGCCGCACTGGCTGCAAAACCGGTAACAGGATTGCCCCGAAAACGCCATTTGTTGCCCATCCCCGTGTTATCATTAGCAGCAGCGCTAGTCATACTGCTGGTGTCAGCCGGTATTATTTTTAAAATTATTCCCGCCGCTGCGCCCGAACCAATTGATAAAGTGGAAAAAACCATCGCTCAAATTGCCGAATCTACCCTTGCCAAAATCCCGCTCAAGGATATTGTGGGGCGTATGGAATCCTCGGTTGAAGCGGAAATGCGCGGCCTGGAAAAATCCGTGAAATCAGCGGCTGAACATCTCGCTTCCTGCCTGGATTTCAAAATAGCACCCCGGGACAACGGGGCACGGGGGAATAGTAAGAATCTATAAGCAGCCCTAAGCCGTACAACCAAATTTTTAATTTCATACTTTATGGGATATTAATATAGATGTATCCTATTTTTTCTAAGATATTTAGAAAAAAGTAAATCGCCCCCTTCTCTCCAATAACTATCACCAAAAAATCTGCCTGCCACTTTATCATTCTTTAATGGAATGGGAACATAACAATGCGGGGGAAGAACATTTTTGTACAGCAAGGGAACCTGTCTATGCAGAATAAGAACATAATTATACGGAGCAGGAACATATTTACGTGGGGCAAGAACATAATTACGTGGGGCAAGTACATATTAAGATATAAAAAGAACCTAATTAAACGACTTAAGAACATTTATTGATAGAATGGGAACATAATAAGGCAAATTAAGAACATATATTTGCATTTTGAGAACATAATTTGATGAAGGAAGAACAAAATGGGGCGAGGGGAGAACATTCTCTGTCGAGGGAAGAACAAAAATAATCGATTTGTTAAACTTTTGGCTCATTTTTCCGTATAAATAATATAAATAACTTTTAAAGGAGACATAACAATGGACAGTAAAGCATTAAAAAGAGAAATGAGTCTCAGGTTCAAGCAAATGCGGGAAGCGTTAGAGTATTCCCAGGAGAAGATGGCCGCGCATCTGGGTGTGGTGCGGCCCAGTTATACCAAATACGAAAGCGGTTTTGCCCTTCCCAGTCTTCCTACCCTGCGTGTGTTGGCAGCCAGTTTTGATGTTTCGTTGGATTGGTTGGTAGCGAATAAAGGGCCGATGTTTTTTAACGAGAAAGCCGTGCCGGAGAAAAAATCGGACCTGGAAAACGTAATGGATGATGTTAAAGAGTTATTGGAGTCTATGGAGCGTATTCCATTGCTGCGCTATGAGGTGTTAAGTTTTTTCCAGAAATTCAAACTGGAGTATAAGGAACTGGTGGAGTCTTCCGAAAAAGAGATCAAAACAGGAGAATAAGAGTGACAGCCCGGAAAAAATTAACGTTGTCGGGTTTCCTGGCAGGACTACGTCAAAGTTAAAAATGATGAATGATGAATGATGAAAAGTGATATCAATAGCGGAATACCAGGTTTTATGAAAGTCTACTTCATCATTCATCACTCATCATTCATAATTTAGATGCGTCAAAGGTTTTTGAAAACTTTGACGCATTCCCGGGCTTCCCGGTAGTATTTTTTTGCTTGTTGGGTTACTCTTAATATAAAATCGGTTTTACCTTTGGTATAAGCGACCCTATCTTCGGGGAACTCATTAACAAGGCGATATTTCAGTTCTTCATATTCCTTTGCCACGTCGGGAAACTCGATTAAGTAGTCTCTGAACAGCAGCCTGTCCCAGTGTTCAAAATTGTGTTCTACCATGTGAATATGGTGAGTACGCTTCCCGCCGGCATCCCGTTTAATGAACCAAGCGTAAAATGGGGGAATGTCATCCCCCCAGGAAGGCCTCCAGAAGTAGTCATAACCCTGAGCTTCCAGGACAGGGGCAATCCTTTTTTTCGTTTCTTCTAAAGAAGTGACTTCTACTAAAATGTCTATTATAGGTTTTGCCGCCAAATTGGGTACGGCTGTACTGCCGAAGTGCTCGATTCGTTTAATTAAATCTGTGGGAAGGCAGTTGAGAAGATGGTGTTTTTCTTGTATGAACATGTGAGGCCACTGAGGATTATAGGGCGTGATGTCCACATGCTCTTGCACCACCCTGTCGATTTTTTCTTTCAGTGTTTCCATGTGGTATTTTTTGCCTGGAACCTTTTTTTTAAAAGAATTTTAATGGAAATGGCAGAATATTGCAATAGTCGGGAGATTTTTTTTTATTTACAGCACCACGAAGACACCAAGAGCACGGAAAAGAAGAAAGAAGGCCATGAGGTCAGAGAGGCTTTGTTAAATTCTTCCTGGTATATAGTCACTCGAAGAGCCAATCCCCGATGTCAAACGGCAATCTTAACCGGATGTTATCCTTTTTATATCTATATTGTTCCCCTATGTTTGCCAGGAAGAGTTGATCAAAAAAAGAGACAGGCGCGAAACGAGAAAAACGAAAAACTATTCCGGGAACCTGAGTTTAAGAACAAAAGGTTCCCATTTTTAAAACCAGGTGATAAGTGAAACGAATCAATCGGAGCGGTTATGGCACCACTTTTTTACCATGGCAAAAACCTTCTCTCTCCTGATGGGCTTGGCTATGTAATCATCCATACCAGCTTCAAGACACTTTTCCCGGTCACCTTTCATCGTCTGGGCGGTCATAGCAACAATGGGGACATCGCTAAAACCCTTTTCCCGTATGATACGGGTGGCATCCAAACCGTTCATTTGCGGCATCTGGATATCCATAAGAATCAAATCAAATTTCTCCGGTTCCGCTGTGAAGATTTCTACCGCCTCTTTCCCATTAGCTGCTACCTTCAATTGATATCCGGCTTTTGTTAACATAAACCGTGCCAACTTCTGGTTGATAGGGTTGTCTTCAGCCAGGAGGATATGAGTGGAATGTTTGGCCTCTTCGGCAATAGAATGCTGGGTAACAATTCCCTCTTTTTTATTTTCATTTTTCAGGTCAGCGCTTCTGTCTCGTTCCCCGGCCTTTGCCAAAAGGAGTTCGATTATATGTATCAGTTTTCTTCTGCGAATGGGTTTGGGAAGGAATCCGTCAAACCCCGATTCTATATATTTCAAGGAGCGATGCATGGTTGAGGAAGAGAAGGCCAGGAGTGGCAGGTTTGATAGGGGAGGATCAAGCTTGCGAATTTGCTTTGCCAGCTCATATCCACTAATATCCGGCATCATGATGTCAATGACACAAATGTCAACCGGATCACCCTGGACAAAACTATCCTGGATAACCGGTACCACATCATGGGGGTCTGTCAGTGGAACTACCCGCATGTTCGCACGCTTCAAGAATTGGGTCATAATTTCCAGGTTGCTGCGATTATCATCAATTACCAGGACCTTTTTTCCAGCTGCATGCTCCTTTAAGGTTTCTTTTCCGAGTTTTTTATTTGATTTATCCACCCAGCCGGTAAAATGAAACGTACTTCCCTTGCCCACTTGACTCTTTACCCGGATATCACCTCCCATAAGCACTGCAATCTGTTTGCATATGGACAATCCCAGGCCGCTGCCGCCATACTCCCGTGTAGTAGAACCATCTCCCTGCTGGAACGCATCAAAAATAGACGCCTGCTTTTCCTCAGGAATGCCGATTCCTGTATCCCGAACGCTGAAGTGAAATTTGATTCTCTCTTCTTCCTCTTTCTCTACTTCAAGAGACAGTTCGATCTCGCCCTTCCTGGTAAATTTGACGGCATTGCCTATCAGGTTGATCAGTACCTGGCGAAACCGTCCGGCATCGCCTTTAACAAATGCCGGCACATTATCACCGATTCGACACATCAACTCCACAGGTCGATTGCCAATCCAGGGCAAAACAATTTCACAAACATCAAACACAGTCAGCTCCGGATCAAAATCAATTAAATCAAGCGATAATTCACCAGCCTCAATTTTAGAAAAATCAAGAATATCGTTTAGCAGGGTAATTAATGCTGAACCGCTGCGGCTGATAGTTCTCACATAATCCAACTGCTCTTCGCTCATATCAGTATCCATCAGCATATCCGTAAAACCAATAATGCCGTTCATGGGAGTGCGAATTTCGTGACTCATCCGCGCCAGGAACTCACTCTTGGCCTGGTTGGCAGCATTGGCTGCCTCCCGCTCCTTCTTAGCAATTTCAATGGCTTTTTCAAGCTCTCGAGACTTCTTTATAATCTCTTCGTTTTGCTGCTTAATTTGCATCTCGGACTGCTTGATCTGGGTGATGTCGGAACTAACGGCCACCAGGTGTATCAATTGTCCTTCCGTATCAAAAATCGGAGTTAGAGTAGCTTGATACCAAAGTCTCTCCCCGGATTCCTTTACATCTGACATCTCATAAGTAACCGATTTTTTATCATTTATACATTTATGAACGATCTCTTCTATATCGGGTCTTAAACTGGCCTCAAAAATATTTCTGCCGCGCCTTTCCATAAATTCTTCCTTTGACATACCGGTCATGCGAACAAACATTTCATTCACCCATTCAATATTCCCGTCGGCATCCATAATAATCACCGAATTTTCTGTCTCCCTGGCGACGATGGAAAGTTTTTCCAATTCTTTATTGGCTCCGGCAAGTTCCCGGATGGAATCTTCAAGCTGGATGTTAGACTCCTCCAATTGACGGGTTCGTTTCACCACAAGCTGCTCCAACTCCACCTTGCGATCGGTTAATTGTTTTAACCGCAAGCGGTAAATACCAAAGGCCAAAAACACAACACAAAATGCACACAGCGCATAGAACCACGATGTCTGGGAAAAATAAGGCTTCAAGCGAAAATCAAACGACGCACCTTCACTATTCCATATATTGCTGTTGTTACAGGCAATAACTCTAAATCGATAGTCCCCATAGGGAATATTTGTATAATAGGCTGTCCGACGCGACCCAACCTCTCGCCATTCGTTATCATATCCCTCCAACATGTACTTGAATTTAATCTTTTCCGGGGCATAAAAGCTGAGGGCCGTGTAATAGAACTCAAAATCTTTCACACCCGGTGAAAACACAGCCTGTTGATTTTGAAAAAGATCAATAGGTCTATTGTCAACGATCAATTGTTCAATTCGTACAATGGGAGGTACTTCATTAAATATTATCCGTTTAGGATCTAGTTTTACCACCCCCTCGGCAGTTGCGAACCAGAGTTTTCCATCTGCGGTTTTGCCGCCGGCAGGCTGGGTCAAGCGGCCGGAACATTGATTGATACGCATGCCATCGGACTCATTATAGGATTTATAGGTAATACGGTGCAGTTTTCCTTCAGCAAGATCATTGAGCTCATTTTTACTGATACAAACAATCCCTCGCTTATGCCCCAGCCAGAAGTTTCCGCTGTTATCCTCAAGTATCTGGAATACCCCCCCGTTGTATAACCCCTCTTCCTGGGTAAACCGGGTAAAGGTTCCATCTTTGAAGCGAACCAGTCCGTTCTCAACCGTTCCGATCCACAGCACACCGTCCACGTCCGTATCCTCATATATCACGGCAATATTATTCCCCGGCAAACCGTTTTCCGTTGTATAAATATCAAAGGTTTCATTCTTAAAACGATTCAGACCTTTCTCCGTACCAATCCATACACACCCGTATCCATCCTTGTAAATGGACTTCACAAAATTATTGGATAATCCGTCGGCAGTGGTATAAGTGTTGAATTTACCGCCAGCAAAGTAACTAAAGCCGCCATCATACGTACCAACCCACAGTACTCCCTCCCTATCCACATAAATACATCTCACGGTATCGCTTCCCAGTCCCTCTTTCCTGGTATAGGTTAAAACTTTATAAACCACCCCATCCTTTACCTTTAACTGTTTTAACCCTATGCTTTCCGTACCCACCCAGATATTGCCTTTGTTGTCTCCGCCAAGAGACATGATGCCGTAAGTAAACGACTCATCCCCGGTCATGAATTGGCTAAATTTCCCGTCTTTATATTGAAATAAACCGTTGCGCATACCGATCCAGAGAGTGTTGTGCCGGTCTCTATAAATGGACCAGGCAACACCATCGGACAACCCGTCTTTGCCGGTAAAACTCCTGAAGGTCCCATCTTTCAAACGATAGAGCCCCCTGGTTTCCGTCCCCACCCAGAGGTTTTTTTCACTATCTTCGCAAATCGAATTAACCAGGTTACTGCGAAAGTTATCTTCCATTAAAGTGGTGGAGAATGTTCCATCTTTCATACGGGTCAAGCCTTTGCGGGTACCAATCCAGAGGATACCACTGCTGTCCTCGTAAATGGTTCGCACAAAATCATTGGGCAGTCCATCCTTCGTGGTATACACGATAAATCCATTGTCTTTTAATTGACACAAACCACCGCCGTAGGTGGCAATCCAGAGTCTCCCTTTGCTGTCTTCAAACACTTTCCTCACATAATTGTGGGGCAAACCTTGTTTCTCCGTGTAGGTAATGAACCTGTCTTCCTTGAAGTCGAACCGGTTCAAACCTTTTACTGTCCCAATCCACAACCGTCCGCTTCGATCCTCACAGATAGACCTGACAAAATCACCGGTCAACCCATCTTTTGTGGAATATTGGGTAAGCTTACCTTTACCCTCTTTAAAATAATAAACACCGGCACCGCTTGTTCCAATCCAAAAATCTCCCCTGGTATCCTCATAGATTTGCCAGACATAGTCATTAAGGCCTTGATCTTTAAAACGAGGAGTTATTTTCTCATTTTCCAGTATTGCTACCCCACTGCTTGTTCCGATCCAGAGTTGCCGGCTTTTATCCTCGTAGATTGCCGTCACATGATTGGCTGGCAGTCCCTCGCTGCTTTTCCTGTTAAAAATCGTAAAATCCTTACCATCAAAGCGCGCCAACCCATAAGTAGTGGCAAGCCAGAGATAGCCATCAGACGACTGCATCACTTGATTCACCATATTATCCGGAAGATCATTTCTCGTTTGCCAATTATGTTGAATGTAATCGTCCAGTTCTCTCTCCGGATCAAGGGCTAAAAGACGCGGCGTAGGTAGATGATGGATTAAACCGATGCCAGGACATGCCAGCAAAACAATAACCCATATCCTTATCAGTGACTGATATGGCCGACGAAGACTGGTCTTTTCAAAACTCTGTTTCATTTTCAACGTTTTCCTAACAAGTATACCAAAAAAAAAAAAATTTTCAATATTAAATATTAATGATATTATTTTTACCAGTCCCGGACGTAATTGAGGGGGAAAAGGTTTTTAAAAAAATTTTTTTACATATTACATATTACCTGCTGCCGTTTGATGGTATAATTTTATCTGGTTCTATATCGAGGTAAAATGATGCTGGAACTAAAACAGGATGAAAGCAAACTGGAGGGTACGCAAGGTAAAATATTGGAATCCCAACCCTTGTCGGCGGATTCACCTTACCGGGATCAAGTAAACATTTTTCAAATCAAATACCTCAGCGACGGTTTGAAAATCAAGGGCTATTTGCTGCTGCCTGCCGATATTCCCGAAGGTAAACCTAAACAGTTACCGGCAATTATCTATAACAGACCGGGTATCGGTGATTCCCACAAGATCAATAAGGAAACGTTGGCGTACCTTTCTATTTTACCGGCCCATAACTACGTAGTGGCAGCTACCCAGTACAGGGGTAATGATGGCTCCGACGGGACAGAGAGTTACCTGGATAAAGATATAAACGATGTACTCCATATCCTGACACTGGTCAGGAGTTTGGCCTATGTGGATTCGGACCGGACCGGTATGCTGGGTTTCTCTCGGGGGGCTGCGGTGACGTACCAGTTACTAAAGCAGCAAGTGGATATCAAAGCTGCCTGTGTAATGGGCTGTGCCACGGATTTCCTGGATGCTTATTACCAATTGCCTCATTACCGACCGTTCCTGGAAGCTGTGTTCCATGGGACACCGGAGACTGCCAGAGAAGAATACACCAAACGTTCGCCCCTGTACTGGCCGGAAAAAATCAACGTCCCGCTGTTGATAATCCAGGGAACCGACGATCATCATGTGCCCATTCACCAGGTTCATCAACTGGCGGATAAACTAAAGGTGTTAAATAAGGTCCACGATCTGGTGATATACCCGGAGGGCGACCATACCCTGGATAAAGTCAGGGAAGATAAGGACAACCGCATCCTGGAATGGTTTAAAAAATATCTCTGAGTTTCCTGGAGTTATACTATCTATTTCCTGTTTTTAACATATTTTTCCAACCAGTTATAGGTTTCCCACAACATGTGCATGATGGATTCCCGTGCCCTGTAGCCGTGACTTTCAAAGGGCAGCATCACGAGGCGGGCAGTGGCGCCGTGACCTTTTAAGGCATGGTAGAACCGTTTACTCTGGATGGGAAATGTACCGCTGTTGTTGTCCATTTCACCGTGTATCAACAAGATAGGGTCCTTAACCTTGTGGGCATGCATGAAGGGAGACATTTTGATGTAGGTGTCAATTGCTTCCCAGAGGGTTCGTTCTTCTGCCTGGAAGCCAAATGGGGTTAAGGACCGGTTATAGGCACCGCTGCGGGCAATGCCCGCGGCAAATAGCCGGGAATGGGCCAAAAGATTAGCGGTCATAAAGGCACCGTAAGAATGACCGCCGATGGCCACCCGTTTTCTATCTCCAATTCCCATTTCCTCCAGTTTGTCGATGGCGGCTTTGGCATTGGCCACCAACTGTTCCACATAGGTATCGTTGGGTTCTACATCCCCTTCTCCCACCACCGGCATACTGATATCATCGAAAACCGCATAACCTTGTGTGAGCCAGAGAATCGGCGACCCATAGTAGAGGTAGATAAACCGGTAAGGGGAATCCGTTACCTGCCCGGCAGCATACTTGCTCTTGTATTCCCGGGGATACGCCCACACCAAAACCGGCAGCAGCCCGTCCACTTTTTTATAACCGGGGGGTAAATACAGGTCACCGGTCAATTCAATACCATCTGCTCTTTTGTACTTGATGAACTGCTTCTCAACATCCTTTAACTGGGGATAGGGATGGGGAAAATGGGTCACTTGTTTTAATTTCCCGGTCTTGAGGTTGCGGATATAACAATTGGGCTGTATCTTTTTTCCTTCCCTGCTGGTTAAAACCTTGTGTTTATCGATATCGATAACAGAAATCACTGATTCGTAATAGGGAGCCTGTGAGCGCCACAGGCGGAAGGATTTTTTGGTTTTTAAATCGAACCGGTCAATAAACGGCCGGTTTCCTTCGGGAGAAGCGCCTGAGCCCTTTAAATAAAGATATCGCTGTTTCTTATCGGTTAACAATACATACTTGCCGAACCGGTTGGGTTTTACAACAAAATCTCCCGGATCCGTGTACCGGTCTTCAAAGGACCGGTCAAATATAACTGTGGTAGGCCTGTCCGGGAAATCGGGCTGGAATAACACGGTTCGTTCCTTCCGGATTTTCCACCAGTATTGGTTGATCATAGCAATGTTTCCGGTTCCCCATCTGATTCCCCCAAACCTGTATTTTAAAGAAGGGCCTTCCTTGGGTTTGCCGGTAAAGGGTGCTTCCAGGAAATAGAGTTTGTCCCTGGTTTCGGCTTTTTTGGCAGGGTCACCCTCGTCCTGGGCTTCGGTCCAGTAGAGAACCGCGGCAGCGTCGCCGCGCCAGGTAAAGGAACGGGGCCCTTTCCTGGTTGCATTGAAACCCTTGGGAATGTCTTCCGACAACGGGATGTCTGCAATCTTTTTCACTACGTTGCCCTCGTTGTCCCATATCTCAACCACATGCGGGAACCGGTAATAAGGCACCAGGTATGAAAAGGGCGGCTTGATCATTTGCACCAGGATATAGCTGCCGTTGGGAGATGGGCTGAAACTCTGTATGATCCCCGGTCTACCAATGGGTTTTGCTTTTCCTTCCAGGTCTGTTACCATCAGTTGGGCGGTGGCGTAAAAGGTGAACAGGGCTTCATCGTGTTTGTCCTTTAAAAGGTCTTGATACGTCCGCACAGGCGCTTTTTTTACCTTTCCTTCATTGCTCTGAACGATAGGTCCCTTGGGAACAGGGTCTTTTGTTGGCGAGTCACCTCGATCCTTCAGCACAGACTTGAATAAAATATGTTTGCTGTCGGAGACCCACATGTACGGACGACCGTACATGATCCCGTTTAAAACAGGTCCCGTTAATTTTACCGCCCTTCCGTCTTTTACATAAGCGAGCCACAACTCAATGCCCCCTGACCGGGTTAAGGTGAACGCCATTTTTTGCCCATCCGGGGACCAATTCATATTGGAAATTTGGGGGTCCTCAGGTAAGCCGGTGATAGGAACGTCTTTCATCTTTTTAAGGTCTTTAAATTTTATCTTGTTAAAGTGATATGTCCGGCTGGGACCGTTTGTCCTGGGGTTTAACCGGAAACCGGCCAATTTCAATTCCGGCTGCGATACCTCTTTAATGGACTCCAGCCCGGGCCGTTCAATGATCATTAAGGTCTTGATGTCTGGGCTAACACCTACAAACGGGTTTCCCGGGGTATCCACCAACCGGACGATCTCTTTTGGCGGCATCTGGTAGGTTAATTCCTCCTGGGCCGTTCCCATCAGGGCGAAAACCAAAAAAGTAAAACAAACCAAAAGCGTCTTAAAAACAGCGTAATTTGAACCTGATTTTTGTTTCATCACTTCCTCCTTTTTTTATTTTTCATCAAAACTTCCGTTTCCTTTTAAAATAAAATTTTAAAAGAAACAGCTTCAGATTTCAATAGAAACACGCTGTTTTTTATTTTTTTGTGGTACTTTCTTTTCAGTTCTTGCTCTCTATTATGTTCGTTCCAGGAATGTGTTTCTTCTTTTTCGTAAAACTCCTGCAATAAGACCCAATACAGCCAGGATCACCACTAAAATCGCGATTCCCACCATCCACCAATTCACCAGGCGGGACTTTACCCACATCTCATGATCCCTTAAAAGAAACTCCAACGCGTCAAATTTCCATTTGACTTTATTGCCGGTAATAATTTCGGAATTGGTGTCCGTAATCAAACCCGGCATGATAACAATATTGGTATATTCATCAAAAATCAATCCATTAAAACTCTGCAATTTCTCCTCGAACCGGTCAAATTCCTGCTTATTGAACTCCTGGAGCTTTATTACGTCAGGGTTCTGTAAAATCTTCCCGAATTCTTTGAGTATCCGAGGGACAACAGGAGACCTGTCAAATAAACCGGAATCATCATCGCTGATCACCGCAAATAGTTCCTCTTTATGAGACGCGATAAATCCTGGTGTTAAATGAGGGTCTTTGAATCGCTCTGCCGCCTCCACCATGCATCGATAAATCTCTTCAAAAAGAGACCGGGCCATCCATGTATCGAACCTGTCTTCCAGTTTTTCTAAGATCTCTCCCAGGTTAATTTCTTCGGATTTTTTTTTATTTTCTATATGCAATTTCAGGATTTTCAATTCATCGGGTGTAAAGTACTCAGACAAAGGAACACCTTTAAAAGGAAAGAATTCCCGGTAGATTTCCCGGTAATGGAATGTAATGAAAAAACCATCGAAGTGCTTTTCCAGTTTGACCCGGATATCTATTTTCGCGGAATCGCCTTCCTTATCCGGAAGAGAAAACTCCTGGTTCAAATCCGAAACGTCTGAAAAAACCTTTTCAGCAGTGTACCTGTATTCTTTCGCAGAAATGGTTTTCTTCCGGCCTGTTTTTTCCCATTTTCCTTTAACGGTCCAGGAGGGATCCCTGGGAACGGGAAAGGCATCGTTAAAAATTTCGTCGGTATTACTTTTTACCACCACCGTACGCTTGCAGGAACCATCGGGAAAAACTTCCGTGGTTGTGGTGGTATCCTCACATCCCACCGTCAATAAAACCATTACGGTTAGAATGACTATCATGGTTATTGTTTTTTTAATTTTAGCCATATTATCCTCCTATCCTTTAATTTTTTTATATGTTATTGATGAATTGTAAAATCTGCTTTTTGTTTTTTAAGATTTCTTTCAGTTCTGATTTTTTAATGCCGTCGGCAAAATCCAATTTTTCGAAAAGGGGAAAATCCTTTTCCAGTTGATACAGTCCTCTTTTTTCGCCCCGGTGCCATTTTTCATAGACTCTCAGCAGGACATCCAGTGTTTTTCTATCGATAACCACCCAATCATCCGGCCAATTGTCCGAGACACGGGCTGCATCTTCCAGGGCCCTTAACATTGCTTTTTTAGGCCGGGGGTGCCACTCCCTTTCCGCCCGGGCCGCCTGCAGGGCCATTTTTTGTTCCAGGCTGGAAACCCGATGCAAGATCATGGTGCTTTGAAGTATAAATATCCCCAACACTACCAGGACAATGCCCACCATGGCAAAACGTACTTTGGGAAAATAGAACCAATCCAACCATCTATATTTATATTTAACACCTTTAATACCCAAACCCTCTAGTTGTTCATATTGAAGAGTTTGCATAATTCTCTCCGTCAATTCTTGTGGATTTGGTGGTAAAGGCGTGGTACTTCTGGCCTTTGCCATCAACCGTTCCGTTTTTTCAATTTGGAGTTTTTCTCTGGCGCATTCTTCACAGCGATCGAGGTGACGTTCCAATTTCTTTATCTCCCGGCGGGAAAGCTCACCGGAACGATACAAATAAAGTAGTTTTTGATAGGTTTTATGTTTATCTTTAACTATCATTTTTTCTTCTCCCGTTTTTTTCCAGTTGTTCCAGCCGCAGCCGGATATTCTTACGGGCATAGCTTAAGTTGCTCTTGACAGAACTTTTTGACATGCCCAGGATTTGCGACACCTCCTCCACACCCACGTCCTGTAAATCCCTGAGCACAAATACGACTCTCTGCTGAGGAGGCAATTCTCCGGCAAGAGCAGTAATAACAGCCGCCAATTCCTCTTTAATGTTCTTATCTTCCAGGTCACTGTCATCTGTTATGTTTATGTGGCCCAGGAGGTTTCTTGAAAAATCCGGCAGCAAGAACTTGTTTCTCCTGCTTTGTACTTTAAGGCGATCGCGGCACAGGTTAATCACAATGCGGTACATCCAGGTGGTGAATTTGCAGCGATGGTCAAAGGTATGCAAATGTTTCCAGATGCGAATAAAAGACTCCTGGACCACATCCAGGGCATCTTCTTCATTGCCAAGGAACCGGAAAGCCAGGGAAAATGCATATCCCCGGTATGTTTCAACCAGTTTTTGGAATGCCGCTGTATCCCCTTGTTGACTGGCAAGTAAGATGTGTTTATCCGTATTCAAATTCGTTTTCATCGGCTTCATATTATGATACGACACAACCGCCCAATAGTTAAATATAAAATTGTAGTAATTTTGTCAAGAAAAGTGAATTGAGGGTTCAGGGGAAAGTCAAAAAGGTCATAAATCCGAAATTCGAATATCGAAATTCGAAACAAATTCAAATGACCAAAACTCAAATGACCAAAACGAAAGGGACTCGAGGATATTGTATCATGCTATTTTTGTTTTGAATTTTGAACATTTGAATTTTGGATTTGTTTCGGATTTCGTGCTTCGTGCTTCGAATTTTAGGCGTCTTCGACGTCATCCTTATTTGGATTCTAAGGAATAAATCCATTCCAGAAATCATCCATGTTATAATAATTCGCCGACCTTTCCCGGTCTATACTCTCTATCCTTTTTATTATCACTCGTTCATATGTTTCCGAGTTCACAGCCACTGTAAAACCTTCGCTTATATTTCCCGGGAACAATCTTCTTAACTTCACGGCATTATCAGTGGCATTTTTAATCGCCAGGATAAAGACCTCTTCCTTTGTCGCTGCCGCATCCCGGGTTTCCAGCTTGCTCAATAATTCCTTTAATCTCAATCCTATCCCTTCAAACTTATAGTCAAGGTAACCAGGGCTAATCTTTTCTTTCGTGGAAACCAAAACGCCCAGCCTGGCAATCTCTTTTATATAAGCTTCAATGATACTTATGTAAGGAGGCACGAATACCGGTAAAAAAAGTTCTTCGGGCCTGCTTTTTCGAACCTGACCCCTCATTTTAAAACCCCCGGCAAATTCCAAAGGAAGCGAGGAAAAACCCGGCAAATCATCTCCCATTCTCATGCGTAAATTGAAGAAATTGCCGATTAAACCGATGATTATCGAATACCATCGTATATGTTTATTAGACAATTCACCCAACCGGTTTAATTCGTGGAAAACCGTTTGAATCACCCGGTATTCCCGGCCATCTTCTCCCACATATTTATATTTTTGAATATGATGATTCACCAGCTCTTCTATCTTTATTTCATATTGATATATTTCAAGATAATCCGAATGATCGCTCATCAAATGCCTCCGGCGGCCAGAAACCTTTTTGAAAAAAGGTTTCTGGACTTCCAAAAACTTTTCTTTTCATACACGGTCAGCCTGTGTTACATAGCTTCAACCACCATACCCCATTTTATCATCATAATTTGCTTTTTAAGGCCGCTTTTACCCTTTCAGGGGTCATGGGCAGCTCGAAAAACCTCACACCGATGGCATCGTAAACCGCATTGGCAATCACACCTCCCATACTGGTGATGGCAGGTTCACCACATCCCTGGGGAGGTATCTCAGGATTATCGATCAAACGAACTTCAATTTCAGGTAACCAGGAAAAACGGGGCAATTCATAGGTATCAAAGTTCTTATTCAGGATATCGCCGCCTTCAAAGCGAACCTCTTCGGTTAAAACATACCCCAATCCCATGGCAATGCATCCTTCTATTTGTATTTGGGCTCCCACCGGGTTAATCAATTCACCCGTGTCCTGGACACAAACAACACGTTCCACCCGGATTTCGCCTTTTTTGGCATCCACCTTGACCTCGGCCATTGTGGCTAAATAGGTTCCACGATAATTGGTACAGGCTATTCCATAACCTTTTCCACCGGGCAATTTCGAGAAAGAACGGCCGAACATGTCAGCCGCATTTTTTAGAACTTTTTCCATTCTTTTATTCTTTAAATTTTTCAGGCGAAATGTCAGGGGGTCCATTCCTGCTTTTTCAGCCATCATATCGATGTGGGATTCAATAGCATACACATTGGTGTTGCTGCCAGGTCCCCGCCAGGCACCGGTACCAAAAGGATGGGTCCCGGAACCGCCTCTCCAGCCCCCGGTAGAAAGAACACGATAATGGGGGATATTGTAAAAGGGCTCGGAACTTCTTGAACCGGCATAATAAATATTGTAATCCCAGAACACGATTTCATTGCTGCTGTTGATACCCGATTTAATATCTATGATGGCAGCCGGCCGGAAGGTATCGTAAAAGAACTCTTCCTGCCGGCTCCAGGCCACTTGCACGGGTTTCCCGGTTAATTTGGCAAGCCGGGCCGCTTCAACCACCTGTTGATTCCTGGTTTTTCCCCCAAAACCTGCACCTACAAACGGAGTGATGACACGGACATTTTCGGAAGATAACCCCAGGGCTTCGGCAACTTCATCCCGGGCGCGGAAAGGCGTTTGTGTGGAAGCCCAGGCCGTGGCCTTGTTTCCTTCTATTTTTACCACCGCCGTATGGGGTTCCAGGGTAGCATGGGCAACATAATGATTGAAATATTTTGCTTCACAGGTTTTGGCTGCCTGCTTTTTTCCTTCTTCCAGGTTTCCTGCCTGGACAACGACTTCCCCGGGAGGGGCCGCATTCAACAAATGCTGAAATATGGTTTGATTATTCACTTTCTTTTCCGGGTGATCGAATTGAGCCTTTATCATACCCAGGGCTTTTTCCGCTTCATCCGGGTATTCATGGAGTACAGCTATCAATTCCCCATCCTCTATGATCTGAACTCCCTTTACTTTACGGGCAGCCGAAGTATCTGCACGCTTCAATTTGGCCCCGTGAGCCGCGGGTCTTAAAAGTCTCGCATAGAGCATGCCGGGTAGGCGAATGTCCCCGGCAAACTTTGCTTCCCCGGTAACTTTTTCCAATGCATCTTTACGATTTGTCGATTTCCCGGAAATAGTATGTTTCGAATAATGCTTTATCGGCGGTTTTTCCTTGAGATGTCTTTCGATTCGTTTTCCTTTGGTTAATTGGGCATAAGAGACTTTTTTCTCCGGGTCGTTCTTCTTGAAAACCGTGCCGTCTTTTGTTGCCAGTTGTTCCGGCGATACCTGGAGGTGCTCCGCCGCCAATTGGATAAGAACTACCCTGGCCTCTGCAGCGGCCTGCCGCAAAGGGGGGCCAAAATATTTTGTGCTTAAGGAACCGAAAGTCCCCATGTCCCAGGGACACTGATCCGTGTCTCCCATGACCATATCGACAATGTCCAGGGGCACATCGAGTTCTTCCGCCAGCATCTGGGCAAGCGATGTGATCACACCCTGCCCCATTTCGATTTTGCCGCTGAAACAGGAGACCCGGCCGTCTTCCCCGATGCGAAGATAGGCATTGAAGTCAGTGGGATATCCGCGCCGGCGGCGGACCTGCGCCAACTCCTCGGAATCTCCTGCATAAAAAAGAATGAAGATTCCCCCACCCAGGAGCTTTAAAAATTCCCGGCGGTCCATGCTAACCGGCTCTTCATTATTACCCGAATCCTGGTTCGTAATCTTTTCTTCTTTCATGATTTACCTCCAACCATTGAGCGCGATGCGCTTTGAATGGCTTGAATAATCCGGTTATAAGCCGCACAGCGGCACAAATTACCCTCCATCGTCTCAACGATTTCATCGTAGGTGGGCCGCGGGTTCTTCACCAACAGGCTGTAGGCATTAAGGATCATCCCCGGCGTACAATAGCCGCATTGCACCGCATTGTGCTCGATAAAGGCAGACTGGAGGGGATGGAGTTTGCCGTTTTCGCTCAACCCTTCAATGGTAAGGACTTCCTTCCCGTTAACGTTTATGACGGGTAATTGACATGACCGCACCGCTTGATTATTCACCAGCACGGTGCAGCATCCGCAAAATCCCTCGCCGCATCCATACTTTGCCCCTCTCAGGCCTAATTCGGTACGTAATACCCATAAAAGCATTCGATCTTTATCAACTATCACCCGAGCAGGTTTATTATTGAGTGTAAATCGGATGGTTTCCTTCATTTTTAACTCCTTTTTTTTATTTTGTTACCGTAAATCTAACCAGCTTGCCTCTATTCACGCCAAAATTATCGATGAATAGAATGGGTTCAGCTACCAGGTAGGAAGTACGGGGGGAGTAGACAGGACCTGAATACGTCTGTCTGTAACTTCCAACTGGCAAATCCAGGGCTGAATAGGGTATCCAGGCCGCCCAGGTGGTTGACAGCCCCTGTGCAGGAATTTGGTACTTAGCGGTGCCGCAGGCGGCAAATCCGTTGATATCTGCATAGTGAACGCTTAAGCTGCGTACTTGCCAGCCTTTTGCTCCACCTCCCGCATCGTAATAAAAATAGATAACCACCTGGTCCCATCGGCCAATGCCCGGGGGTATGGACAATGTTCCATCAAAACGCATAAAGTAACCCAGGTCGGGACGATTTTGATAATAGGTATTATGCTGAACATTGGTTATTGTAAAAGTGGTACTGGGATATGTTGTCCTCGGTACATTGGGGATATTTGGGTTAACCGGTGTAATAGGGGTTGTCCGGGAAGGGGTGTTGATGGCATCTTTTGCCACATATCCTTCGGAGGCAACCCGGGTAAAATGAATGTAATCGACCCAGCCGTAACCGCTGTCTCCCCATTGTGTTCCATAAGAGTTGATCAGTTTGAAGGCATTGCGGTTGTCATTGTAACCCACCAGCAAAATTGCATGTGCTCCCTGGACCCGTCCGCTGGTCTCTCGCCAGGTAAAACCTCTCCCGGCATAATTGAATCCTTCATCTGTTTTGACCCCGGCCATAACTGGATAGCCGGCATTAAGTTGGGCTTTAACTTCTTTAACATCCCGGACATTCACACGGCGCCAGTAATCGATCCGGTACCGCCGGGCCCTGGATTTTGCGGACTGGGAAGGCCTGGAACGGTAGTCACTTTCATTGTAGGGCATGTCGGCCCATGTTGCGGCACCCTGGCTGGATAAGAGGTTCAATGCCGTGATAAAACTGGCACCGCCATCACGGCCATTATTGATCTGGTTGTAAACAAAAGCCGGACTGAATACACGCTGATAATTTATCCTGCCTGAATAGTCAAAAAAAGAAGTTCCTTCCTCGACTTTTTCATGGTAACTTTTTAACGCATAGGCGACTGTCCAGCCGACACAGGAATTCTGGCGCCCCTGGTTACCCGGTGGAGGCAGGTTAGTGGACAGGTCTACCGATGACGGCAGGGTGTCGCCGGAAAAGGGTACCGAAGCCAGGGGAATTCCTCTTAATTGCTCTTCTGTGGCCGGGATCAGTCCTGTTGCCCGCCATGTTCTGTCCTGGGACCACCCCGATGAGAATCCATTTGAAATGAGAATAAGTATTAAAATTAGTTTAATTGATGGAAAAGTCAATTTAGCCATATGAGTATTTTAAAGACAAGAAAAAAAAAAGTCAACCCCTCAGCCACGGCAATGCTGTTGACTTGTGAAAATGCACTCATATAAAAAGTTTTGCGGGGGTCCAGGCCCTCTCGGCGAGGCGCATAGCGTTAACAGCCGCAGAAGGTCCTTCGGACCATCT
>JABAOF010015041.1_pt3 | contig 24631 bp, 29 predicted proteins | sample 7062171 | NCBI WGS metagenome assembly JABAOF01 (sample SAMN14538628, study PRJNA623070) | marine sediment metagenome | biome: marine biome [ENVO:00000428]; feature: marine pelagic biome [ENVO:01000023]; material: deep marine sediment [ENVO:00002113] | place: India: Gulf of Khambhat ...
TCAACTTTCGATATCTTTGGTTGTTCGGAGTAGGCCTGTTTCCTTTCGGTGCCACAAGTTCTTGGGAAGGTTATACATCGAGAAAGGCTTACCTGACTTGGCACTGAAAGAATATGAAAACGCGATAGAATTAGAAGCCAGTGATCCCGAACCCTATTATGAATTGGGAAAACTCTACCAAGCTAGATCCCTGCAGGATAAAAAATATATCAAGGAAGCCATCTCTCATTATGAAAGATATTTGTATCTTGGAGGAGAAAAGGAAAAAGAAGTAAAAGAAGCATTAAAGTCCTTAAAAAAGAAATAGATATTCTAGAAATTGAAAAAACCCGGAACAAGAGTCTTAAGTATCCAAAATCCCCAAGAATGCCGCATCGCCGATCCTCTTCTCAACAACCTTCTGGTTGAAGCAGCAGGAATCGGTGTCAAAGTGAAAGCCATCGGCCTTTACTACGATGCCGAGGATACAGGGGTGTATCTTTACAGTCCTGATCTTGACATAAAACTGAATGAGAACAGAGGATCTGGATGAGAATTTGGGATATTTCCCCATCCAAGCTTTGCCGACAGCATCTCCTCGGAGAACACAGCGAGCTCCACGCTCTCTGGAACATCCTCACTCAAAACAAAAAGGGCTTCTCCAAGCATCCAGAAACACTCAGGTGGAAGGGCAGATTGAAGGCCCTTTACCTGAGGCATCAAGCACTCGTATCAGAGATGATACAAAGGGGATATAATCACAGAACTCCTCTAGATACTCGCTTCGCACTAGGCGCAGAACGCCAGAGTGAATTTATTGACACACTAGAGGAACAGGTAGAAATTCTGCGCAAGAAAAAGTGTCAATGTCAGGTGTGATCCTTATTTCTTCTGTGGCTTCTTTGGCTTCGCAGGTGGAATTTATCGATCGTATTAACCTCACCTAAAGTTGATAGAGGCTTATCAAAATCTTCCTGTTTTCCGACGACCAGAATCTGAACCTTATCGGGTCGAAGGTATTCCTTGGCCACTCTGAAGACATCCTTCTTGGTAACTTTTTCGACTCCCTTTTTAACCTGATCCATAAAATCAAGTGGATAATCAAATAAGACATAGGTCATCAACCGGTTGACGATTTTCGCCTTGCTATCAAAATTAAAGACATAAGTATTTAAGTACTGGTCTTTCGCCTTGGCCAGCTCCTCATCGCTCACTTCCTCTTCTGTCATCCGCCTCATCTCTTTAAGCATCAAGTCGATAGCATAGACAGTTGACTCTGATTTCGTCTGAGCACCACTCGAAAAAACCCCGGGATAAGTGAAGTAGGCCCCATAGTATCCCCAGACACTGTAGGCCAGACCCTCGTCTGTCCTTATCTTCTTGAACATCCGATCAAAAGAAAGAATGCTGTTCATGACACTCAGTGCAGGGTAGTCAGGGTTGTTCATCATTCCCCCGATATGGCCGATCATGATGTTCGACTGGTTGACATCCGGCTTGTCGATATAGTTGACCTTGAACTGGTAATCATAATCAATCTTGGGTGGAGGGGTGATACTCACCTCAACCTGTTTCCAGGGCTCCAGATTCTTTTTGAGCTTGTCCACCATCTCTTCAGTCCCGAAATCTCCCCAGACAGCCATAATCGTATTGTTCGGATAGAAATATTTTTGGTAAAAATCGACAATGTCTTGTCTGGTGACAGAATCAATCGTAGCATACTCGGGATGACGGGCATATGGACTATCCTGCCCATAAATCAGCTTCCGAAATTCCCTGTTTGTGATCTGCCCTATATCATCGTTACGCCGGGCTATCATCGTTCTCTGCTGGATCGTAGCCAATCTAATTTTATCCTCCGCAAAAGTAGGGTTGATCAGGATGTCAGCCAGGATCTCTAAGGCTCTGTCGATATCTTCCTTCAGAACGGAAACATTAATGACCCCGGACATCCTGCCTATACTCGTCGAAATCGTGGCGGCCATAGTCTCCAGTTCTTTGTCGATCTCATCCCCCGACATGGATGTTGTTCCTCCTGTCCGGATAACCTGTCCACAAACGGAAGCCAAGCCAATTTTTGAGGCAGGTTCAAAAACAGAGCCAACGCGGACCATGGCCCGAAGATCAATGGTGGGATATTCATGATCCTCGACCAAGAAGATCTTTAGTCCGTTTGCCAACTCGAACTTCTCTATCTTGGGCATCTTGATCGGGCTCAGCGGGCCAAAGACAAATTTATCCTTGGGGCCCTTCTGGGCAAAAACAGCACTCCAGCAAAAAATACCAAGAAGGATGAAAACAAAGGCAATCTTAATTAAATGTTTTTGTCCTCTCATTTTTCCTTCCTTTCTCCTGGATCATTTTCCAGGAATAATCTCACCGACCGTCCTCTTCTTCTTGACCAAATAGGTATTAGCCACTCTCATGACATCTTCGGCAGTGATGGCTTCGATCTGCTTGATCTGATCAAACGCCTCGTCCAAACCTCCAAGAACGACCTCGGCATAGGTGAGTAACGCAGCCATACGGGAATTGGATATCATCTGGTTCAACAGGTTCTTGATAGCACTTCTCTTGAACTTTGTGAGTTCCTCGGGTGTGACAGGCTCTTTCTTTATCTTTTCTATCTCCGCGTCTATAACTTCCAGGCATTCATCCGATTTATGCCCCCAGGAAGAGACCGCATAAAAGGCAATGAGATTGGGAAACTTATCCCCTGGAAATCCGTTGAAACTCCCGGTTTGGATGGCGACTTTCTTCTCCTTGACCATCACCTGATACAACCTGGAGGACCGCCCCTGACCTATGATATTGGCTAAGGCCTCCAGGGCAGCATTATCTTGGTGGCGAGCGTTCGGACGGTGATACCCAACGACGAGGATGGGCTGGGATCTGGCCGTAACCGTGACATGCCTTTCTCCCCATTGCTCGGGTTCTTCTGTCCGGACAGGCTCTGGTTTCGGACCGCTCGGAATCCGCTCAAAATAGATGTCAGCCAGTTTAAAGACCTCGTCGGCGGCAACATCACCGACTATCCCCACTGTTAAATTGCTCGGTCCATAGTATGTCTTGAAATAATCCTCGACATCCTGGCGGGTAATTTTTCTCAAGTCTGACATATGACCGATGACCGTATGGTGATAGGGATGGGCTTTAAAAGCCGTAGCAAAGAAATCTTCTATGAGTTTTCCCATAGGCCTCGTCTCTAACCCGAGTCTTCTCTCTTCCATGACAACATCTCTTTCTTTGTAGAATTCCCGAAAAACAGGATTGAGAAAGCGATCCGAAGTCATGGCCATCCAGTATTCCAGTTTGTTCGAAGGCAGGCTGTCTATGTATTGGGTGGCATCATTGCTGGTGTAGGCGTTGATTCGTTGATCTCCTTGTCTTCTCATCAGATCGATAAATTCATTGGTCGCCACGAACTCTTTAGCCTTCAGGCGCAATTCCTCAAATCTTGTCTTCATCTCCTCGAGCTTCTGGGCATCAGGCTTGACCTGGTCCTCTTCCCTCTTTATCTGGTCATACAAGGTGTCCAGCTCTTCGAGCACTTTCATCTCTGCTTCGTAGTCTTTTGTCCCCACAATCTTGGTGCCTTTGAAAGCCATGTGTTCCAGAAGATGAGAAATCCCGGTTATCCCATAAGTCTCATTGGCGCTTCCGACATCGGCATAGACATGAAAAGAGACGACCGGTGCTTCATGTCGTTCGAGCACGATGAATTTCATCCCGTTCTTCAAAGTATGGACCTTGATTTTGTTTTTGATCGCCTCGAAAGTCTGAGCGAGTAGGGAGGAGGTGAGAATCAGGATGACGGTCAGGAAAAGAACAAGTTTAAAGCAAATTCCTATCTTTCTCTTCATTAATGTCCCTCCTTTCGTAAATTGTTTATATTCAGGTTGTCTCATCTCAACAGACGAAGATAAGAACAACTCTTATTTCCCTGGCCTCTGAAAATCCCCTTTTCCACCAGATATTTTACTTCTGAATAATTTTAAAATCTACAAAAGATTGATGATCTATACTTTTGTCTTTTTTAATCCGAGTTCCCCGAGCTGGTTATCGTCAACCGCTGTGGGGGAGCCGGTGAGAAGACATAGGGCACTTGTCGTCTTGGGAAAAGGAATGACCTCCCGGATGGATTCCTCACCAGCTAGAATCATGACGATTCGGTCAAACCCCAGAGCAATCCCGCCGTGAGGAGGCACACCGAACTCCAGGGCTTCTAGGAAAAACCCGAACTTGGCTTCAACTTCTTCCTGGGATAAGCCGAGGACTTTGAACGCTCTCTTCTGAATATCAAGGTCGTGGACCCGGATGGACCCGCCCCCGATTTCAACTCCGTTAAGGACCAAATCATAGGCTTTGGCTCTGACTTTTTGGGGCTCTTTTTCTAAAAACTCAAGGTCTTCCTCGTGGGGAGACGTGAAAGGATGATGCATGGAGACCAGGCGTCCTTCCTCATCGCTCCATTCAAGAAGGGGAAAGTCCGTCACCCAGGCAAATTTGTACAGGTTCTCATCCTCTCCCTGGTTCAGGTAGAAGTCTCTTCTTAGCTCTCCTAAAACTTTCACAGCTGTTTCCCACTCGTCTGCTACCAATAAAGCCAAATCCTCATCCTTGGCCTGGAGTTCTGTCCAGATTTGACCCAGACTCGCTTCCTCGATCTTTAGAGAAGACTTGAATCCCTCAAGCTTCTTTATCCAGATGACTCCTTTGCCCCCGAGCTCTTGGGCTTTTTTATTAAAATTATCCAAATGACTGCGCGAATATCCTCCGCCTCCCTCCAGAACCAGTCCCTTGAGGACACCACCCTCTGAGAGGGCTTTCTTGATGAGCTCGGAATCAAGGCTGGGAGCGATTCCAGTTAAGTCTTGAATTTCCATCCCGAAGCGTAGGTCCGGTTTATCTGTGCCATATAGTTCCATGCTTTCCTGGTAGGTTAAGCGTGGAAACGGCCTCTCCACCTTCACGCCGATAATCTGAAAAACAGCGGCCATCAGCCCTTCGTTGAGGTCGAATACATCCGTCTCCTCAGCAAAGCTCATCTCGATGTCGATCTGGGTAAACTCAGGCTGTCGGTCAGCCCTCAGGTCCTCGTCACGGAAGCAGCGTACGATCTGGAAATATCGGTCAAACCCGGCGATCATCAGAATCTGCTTGAAAATCTGTGGAGATTGAGGAAGAGCGTAAAAGCGACCTTTGTACATCCGGCTGGGAACGAGGTAATCCCGCGCCCCTTCTGGTGTAGATTTGGTGAGGAAGGGTGTTTCAATCTCCAAGAAACCATTCTCGCTCATATAGTTGCGCACACAGAGAGCCGCTTGGTGGCGAAGTTTGATATTCCGCTGCAGGGTAGGACGTCTCATATCCAGGTATCTGTACTTGAAACGCAGTTCCTCCGAGGCCTGGGGCGGATCGGCGATCACGAAAGGTGGAACCTTGGCGGTGCTCAAGATTTTCAGGTCGTCGACAACCACTTCGACCTCTCCCGTAGGCATACTCGGATTCTTCGATTTTGAATCCCGCTCTTTGACAACTCCCTTGACAGCGAGGACGTTCTCCATCCTGATTTTCTTGGCTTTCTCTAAGAGCTCTGCCTTGCCGGAGGGAACGACGATTTGAACCAGGCCTTCTCTATCCCTGAGGTCGATAAAGACTAAGTTTCCCAGGTCTCTTTGTCTGTGAGCCCATCCTTTGAGGATAACTTCTTGACCCACATGAGCTGAGCGGAGCTCACCGCAGTACATCGTCCGTTTCCAGGTTGGTCGTTTCTCAGCTTTCATTCGCTTTTACCTCTCATGAGAAAAGAAAAATTCTAGGAAAATTCACGGATGACTTTGATGATATCCTCTTGACTGACCTCCACTTGTTTGCCGGTGGACATGTTTTTCAGCTGGTACTTCCTGCTTTTGATTTCTTCCTCACCGACGATAAGCACCCAGCTGGCCCCCAGCTTGTTGGCCCGGCTCATCTGGTTCCTCAAGCTTCGCTCTTTGTACTCCATCCAGCATTCGATGTCATTCTGCCTAAGGAATCGGGCCAGGGCCATCCCTTGCCTTTGTGCTTCGTCTCCCATGAAGGCCAAATACAAAAAATTCTCGCTCACTTTGGAGTGGGGGACAAGAGAGATAAGCCTTTCCATCCCGACCGCAAACCCGATGGCACACATATCCGGGCCGCCAAAAAGCTTCATCAGATCGTCATACCGGCCGCCACCGAGGATGGCATCCTGAGCTCCCAGCTTTGATGAGATGATCTCGAATGTGGTCTTCGTATAGTAGTCAATCCCTCGGACAAGGCGCGGCTCAATGATGAAATTGATCTGATAAGAATCCAGGTGAGATTTGAACTCTTCAAAATGTTCCTCGCACTCCGAGCAGAGGTAGTCGATAATCATCGGGAAATCCCGGGCTGTCTCTCGGCGAGTTTCCACCTTACAGTCGAATATCCTCAACGGGTTGGTCGTAATCTTCCTCTGACAATCCTCACAAAGAAGTGATCTCCTTTTCTCTGCCGCCTCTTTCAACTCCTTAAGATAAGAGGGACGACACTCCTGACAGCCGACAGAATTGATCAGTATCTCCGTTTCATTAACCTTGAGGGCCTTGAGGAGATAATCAGCCATTTCCACGTTTTCCGCATCCACGGCTGGGCCTTTCTCGCCGAAAACTTCGATGTCCATCTGGTGGAACTGACGGTAACGCCCTTTTTGGGGCTTGTCGTACCGAAACATGGGTCCAATAAAATAAAACCGCAACGGATCAGGCTGTAGATGGAGGCGGTGCTCGATGATCGAACGAGCGATCGAGGGAGTGTACTCAGGACGAAGAGTGAGGGAACGGCCGGCTTTATCCTTGAACGTGTACATTTCTTTGATGACGATATCCGATGTCTCTCCAGTGCCTTTTTTGAAAAGTTCTGTAGCTTCAAAGATTGGGGTTCTTATTTCACGGTAGCCATATAGTTCGAAGATGCGCTTTGCTGTGACTTCCACTCTCTGCCATTTCCTGGCTTCTTGAGGGAGGATGTCCTTGGTTCCTTTTATGGCAGCAATTCTCCCTTTCTCGCTCATTTTTCGACATACACTCCGATTTTCCTGAATTTCTGGTATCTCTCTTCTAATATCTCCTCAACGCTCTTCTGTTCTAACCTCTTCAGGATCATGTTTAATTGCTTATCGACATTCTTGAATGTCTGCACTGGATCAATATGGGCCCCTCCCGGCGGCTCAGGTATGATATTATCGATAATTCCCAGCTCCTTCAAATCCTGAGCCCGGATCTTCAAATTCTCGGCCGCTTTGGCTCCGCACTCTGATCTCTCCAGAGAATAGCCGCACATCCTTCAGGAGAAATCACTGAATAAAAGGAATTCTCCAGCATAAAGATCGCATCGCCCACACCGACAGCCAGGGCCCCTCCGCTTCCTCCCTCACCGATGACCACATTGACCACAGGAATTTTCATCTTGGAAATTTCCNNAATTTCCCTCAGATTGAATGCAATTGCCTCTGCCTGGCCCCGCTCCTCCGCCTTTATTCCGGGATAAGCTCCGGGGGTATCGATAAGTGTTACAACCGGAAATCCGTATTTTTCAGCCAATTTCATCACCCGGAGGGCTTTCCGATATCCTTCCGGTGTGGGTTGCCCGAAATTCCGCTCTATCCTTTCTTGTGTCCTCCGGCCCTTCTGATGTCCGATAAAGGCCGTTGTTCGTCCTCTGTAAAAACCCAGCCCGGTCACTAGAGCAGGATCATCAGCCGCCCGGCGATCCCCATGGAGCTCCATAAAATCCTCAGTGAGATAGTCGATATAATCCAAAGTATAGGGCCTCTGGGGATGACGAGCGATCTGAACGATGTTCAGAGGTGTTAATCGAGGCTTGATTTGAGCCCATTCTTTCTCAATATATCTTCTTAATTTCGAGATTTTTTCCTTCTTGCCGTTTACTTCGCTAGCTTCAATCTCATCGATTTGTTCCTTGAGGGAGATGATTTTCTTTTCCAGCTGATAATAGTCTTTTTCTTTCTTCATCTTTTCTAAAGTGTCATCAATAGAGTCCCACCTATTCTATAGAGTTGCCCGAATCCCTGTCAAGAGTCTTTGACTACCTGTATCCTCCTAATTATTTGAAAATAAATAAATTATCCTTTTATCTCTTCCTATTTTAACAGATGAATCTGGCTTGTACCACATTCATCCTAATCCCCCTCACTCTTTCCCTCCAGGAAAACGACCAGGTCTTCCTCGTTAATCCACCACCGTCTTCCGATTTTTTGGCCCTTAATCTTGCCAGATTGGACCAATTTTAGCGCTGTCACCTTAGAAATCTGCAGTTTTTCCTGCAAATCATCCAAAGAATACTGATAAATGATCTTGCTTCCGAGCCAAATTGAACGCATTTTTTTTAAATTATACCTTAATATACTTATTTTTATTTTATTATATATAATTATACTATTTAGGAGTCAAGAATTTTTTATATTTTTATCTGGATGATTCCCTCTATTTGTCGCGAAAGTATATTAGATCAATTTTCATTGAAGCTGTAATCATTACTTTCTCATTTCAGTCAAGCGCCTTTTAGCATCCTCTACTTCTGCAATACCAGGATCGGCATCTCTCCAGAGATCAAGGAATTTCTCATAGTTCTCTATAGCCTTGCCCTTCAAACCCTTTTCCTCGAAAATTTTCCCCAGCATATAGAAAGCCCTGGCATAGATATCACCATAGTAGACTCTACCCGTTGTCAGAGTGAGTATTCTTTCGTATTGTTCAATGGCTTTTTCTTTCTCGCCCGACAGGTTATAAGCCGATGCTAATGAGTTAATGAATAATGCTTGGTCTTCCTCCCGGGGTGTTTCATAAGGAATATAGGATAGAGCTTCGTTAAAATATTCAATCGCCTTTGAGAAATTTTCCCTCTTAAGTTCTATCTCACCCATCAGATGAAGATAAAACCTGATGTGTTTTTTACGGAATCCTTGCTCGACCAAAACTTTAATCTCGTCTGCTGCAATTTGTGCTTGTTCTATTGAATTGGTTTCTAAAAAGATCAGGCCTTTAAAAAATAAAGCATAGATCTGACGACTCGATCGTCCCCTTCCAACACCAAACTTCCATAGCTCGTCGTATTCTTTTAAAGCCTCCTTATAATTCCCTGATTTTAGATGGATATATCCTAATTGTTGATTGAATTGGGCCTTCCAAAGCAAGTCGCCGAGGTCTTTTATCGATTCAATCCCTTGCTTTAACTGATCTTCTGCACGCTTGAATTGACCTTTTGATAGATATACAGCTCCTGACTTCTCTCTGTAATAGAAATGAGCCGGCTGCTCCTTTGAGGCCAATAGATTCTGGTATTCCTTCTCTGCCTGAGCTAGATCACTCCTCAGGAGATGAATATCACCTTTTGTGAAGAAATTCCGATATAAAGCGGGATCAAGGGACAACGATTTATCTGCCTCGGCAAGGGCAAGGTCATACTTCCCTTGGCAAAGATAATTATTAGCTAGGTCCCATCTGGTGATAGGAAGTTCTTTAAAATTTTTGTGATAATACTCGATAACTTCTATTGCTTTGTCATACAGTCCCTTGGCCATGTAGGGAGTCGTTATATTCACATAAGGTTGATAACCCTCATATTTGTTTTGAATAAGCCATTCGAATTGTTCTACGGCCTTGTCCCATTCTTCCAAACCGTTGTAGACCATGCCTATTATGTTTCTGGTCCCTCTTATCTCATTATCTTGACTCTCTGGATAAAGCTCCCATAATCTATTGAAGGCCTCAAAAGAATTGTTAATGCTTTTTTGCTCATCAAATTCCTCCTTCAAGCGAGATGAAATTGGCAATCCCTTTAATCTAGAGGAAATTATTTTTTCATTAAAATCTTAGGAATTTTGTCCCTTATTTTCTACTTAAGTTGAAAGTTGTCGATGAGTTTGAATTCCCCTTCTTATAATTAATGAGAACCTTTCCCCGATTTGTTCCTCTTCCCATATATATTTAAACATTTATTTTGTTTTGTCAATCGTTCTTCATTTCTTCCTGTTATACATACGTTATTGACTAGATAAAAGCTTTGAGTACCGTTTTGTGGGGGGAGAATAGTTTTCTATATAATAACTTTCGGAATACAGAAATATCTAGTTTTTAGATTTATTCTTCTCTAGAAGGCGGTCCTCAAGACTTCCAGCCTTTGGGCTGGAATAGAAAGAGAAATGAGATTTCCCTCCTCATCTGTTTGAAGCTCAATTTTTATGCCGCCCAGTTGCATAATCAAGGTGCAGGGAACTCCCTCGAGAGGGCTGAGAGTGAAAGGAGATTCGAACTGAGGGATAATATAGGCTGAAAGCTCGATCTCCTTTTCAAGAGGACACTTATACTTTCTTGTCAACACCAAATAAGGAGAGAATACGGGATTGGGCAGAAGAAAAGCATCTCTCCTGATCTCTACAGTGCTGTGACTTTCCTGGCCGGCAACTTTTATGGTATTGTCGACATTCCCCTCTGAAATCGTACTTGAAACCTCCTGCTGCACCCGGTTGACTGATCCCTTAAAGTAGAAAGAGCTGGCGATAAAATTCTTATCCAGCCGAATATCCAGTTCTTCGATTTCCATATCAGCGGGCTTGGTCATCCGCCCTTTTACAGATAGAAAATACCCGCTCTCATCTTCCTCCCAGGTGTACTCCTCGTAGCCCACTTTCTCTTCCATAAAATAGATAGAGAAAGCTCCTTTCTGTGTCATTTCCTTGGCGGAGGAGGAGAAGAGGAAGAAGAGAAATGTAAATAAGAAAAGCACAAAAAGGGACAATAATTTTTTTAGCATTTTTTCACAGCTCTGGGGCGGCTCCTTTCCTCTATTCAACGACGACCGCAGTGCCGTAGGCTAAAATCTNNTCATGGAGGTGGTGAACCGGACGTTGATAATGGCATTGGCTCCTTTGCTTTCCGCTTCCTCTATCATCCGGTCGATGGCCTGTTCCCTGGATTCAGCCATCATCTTAGTATAATCCGTGATTTCACCTCCGACGATATTCCTGAGGAAGGCAGCAATATCCCTTCCGAGGTGTCGGGCTCTGATCGTGTTGCCTCTGACCAGGCCCAAGTTCTTCTTAATCTCTTTTCCTGGCACGAAATCCGTCGTGACCATAATCATTTTTCGACCTCCTTGTACCTTTCCCTCTTGCGGACAAAAAGACGCTCCCTAAGAAGAGACACCAGCAAAACGACTAATCCTGCCATGGCAGCCAGAATCCCAACCTTAAGAAGCAGGGGAGTGGTCTGGTCCTGGATGATACCTTCGACCGCTTTGTATCCGCCGAAAAATAGAAGAATTATAGCGCCGACGGAAAAAAGAATCCACCCGATTCTTCTCTCCAGGCGGTTGTATACAGAGGACCAATAAACCTGCCAAGTTTCTCTCGGGGGTTTTTTTAGTTCCATTTGACCCATCACCTCCTCAAGTCTTCTCATCTCTTCGAATTCTTTTTGACATTCCGGACATTCCTTCAGGTGGTTTTCGACTGACTTTCTTTGTGTCTCATTCAACTCTCCATCAATATACGAAGAAATGAGCTCTTTCATTTCCTGGTGATCTTGGTAGCCCATTCAATTCTCCCTTTTGTTCTCTTGATCGAAGCCGAGATGTTCGGCCAGGATTTTTTTGAGTTTCCTTTTGGCATAGTACAGGGAAGACATGATGGTTCCGACGGGTTTGGCCGTTATTTCCGCAATTTCTTGGTAGGAGAACTGCTGAAAATAACGGAGAATAATGAGCTCCCTCTGTTCAAAAGGGAGCTCGGCTATTCCTCTCCACAGCGTGGTTTTGACCTCTTTGTTTTCTCCTTCTTCGCTGGACACCTGGCGTTCCTCCAAGGGGATTTCAACCCGTCGATGACTTTTTTTTAGATGATCGAGGCAGAGGTTTTTCATCAGCCTGTAAAACCAAGGGAAAAACGCCTTGTCTATGTCAAATTTCTTGATATTACGAAAGGCCTTAACAAATGCTTCCTGGGATAGGTCGAGCGCGTCTTGGTGGTTATGAACAAAGCTCAGGGCGATGTAGTAGGCCGATTTCATGTATTTTCTGACAACCTCGCCGTAGGCCTCTCGGTCTCCTGCCTGGACCAGCTTCAGAATTTCTTTCTCGGATAGAGTCTTCCCCTCGCTCATTCCAGCGTTGACTCCATAGATGACGAGTTTTCTTTCCAGAGCTCTATCTTGGTGCATTTTCTCCTGTTTCCGTCTACAACTACATAAACTACGATCATTTTTTTCATTTTATTCATTGTTTTTTGCTTTCTTTTTAAGCCGTTGTCTAACAACTTCGAAGAAGAATATGGATGCGGCTGAGGCGACATTGAGGGAAGTCGTTTGACCGAGAAGGGGGACGGAGAGAATCTTGTCGCATTTTTTCTTTATCAAGGGGCGGAGGCCTTTGCCCTCGGAGCCTAGGACAATGGCCACAGGGAGTTTATAATCGAATTCATACCAGGGCTCACAAGTCCCACCTTCAGCCCCTACAATCCATATATTCTTTTTCTTCAGTTCATCCATGGTCCTGGCCAGATTTTTTACCTGCGCGATCTTGATGTGCTCTATGGCTCCAGCAGAGACAGAGGAAACAGTTTCCGTCAATCCCACCGCCCTTCTTTCAGGAAGGATAATGCCATCCACACCCGCCCCTTCTGCCGACCGGATAATCGCTCCCAAATTCTGAGGGTCCTCTATCCTATCGAGAAGAACAAGGAAGGGAACGGGGGAGGAGGCGATGATCGAGGAGAGAGAGACAAACTCCTTCGCTGAGACAAAAGCCACTGCACCCTGGTGGTTTTTGTCAATCTGGTCGAGCCTCTTCCTGGGGACGAAGAGAGGAGTAATGTTCTCAGCTTCGGTTTTTTGGATGATTTCTTTAAATTTGCCTTCCCGCTTATCCTTCTGAATCCATATTTTTTGGATGCGGTGCGGAGAGGATCGAACGATCTCGAGGATAGGGTTGAGACGGCTGATTCTTTCCATATCTTATCTGATCAGTATGTCCCGAATATCGTCTATTATCGATATCACATTCAAGAATCAATTCAAATTATGAAAATGGGAAGAATCTGTTCAGAAAGCTTCTTTGGCAGGACGGGTCGAGATACGGCCGAAAAAGTTATTTGAACTTATATATAAGCTCTTTCTTAAGGTCATAAGTATAGGGAAGACCGCTGTTTTTCCAGCCGTTCTTCGAACGGTAGCCTTCGGAGTCTTTCTCTCCTTCGAATCCATACTTCATGTTGAAGATATTTTCAAACCCGTTGGCCTTTAATAAGCTCATGGCTCTCATGCTTCTTCCCCCGCTGCGGCACATCAGGATCAATGTATCTTCTGGTTTAAACTGCGCTTTTATATCCTCGATAAAGTTCTGATTGAGATCGAGCTTTTGCTCGTTTTCGTTCCAGAACAGAAGGGGAATATTGAAGGCCATTTCTGGATGTCCCACGTAGACATACTCGGCAATTGTTCTCACATCGACAAGATAGGTTGAAGGCTTTTTGAGCATCTCGAAGGCCTCCTGTGGGATAACATCCGTGCTTTCAGCAAAGAGAAAGCATGACAGGATGAGAAGTCCAACCGAAACCATCGTCATTCTTTTCATTCTGAGCTCCTTTAGGGCATTATTTTTTAATTATACATGATTGCCCTTTCTGCTGTAAGGTCTGGGGATGTTCCCCCTCTTTGTCATTCCTGCGCAAGCAGGAACCCAGTTCTTTCCCCTGTCAATTCTGGGGACGCCTCCCGAATTCTCATCTTTAGAATAAACGGGGACAGAGAATTTTCTATGATTTAGAAAGCAAGTAGGCTTTATAGCCCTTGCGGGAGTACCGGAAGAGTTTCTTCTGTGTCAGCCTGGTCATGATGTCCATCTCTCTCATGTGGTGGTCACTGAAGCAGAGAGTGCCTTCGGGTTTCATGATACGGTGAAGTTCGGCCAGCACGGCATCCGGGTTGTCCACCTCGTGGAGAACATCATTGAGGATGACAAACTCCACGCTCTGATCCGGAAGCCCTGTAGCTCCATCCGAGGATATTGTTTCGATGTTCTGAAGGCCGTCTTTCGTCGATTTCCTTTCCACACTCTGTAAGGCCAGAGGATGAATATCCAAGGCATACACCTTTCCCGACTGGCCGACGATTCTTGCCGCAGCAAGGGAAAAACTCCCTGGGCCACAGCCGAAATCGAGCACCTGGTCACCTGATTTTAAGCCAGCATTCCGCAGAATCTTGGTGGGGGAAAAGAAGATATCGCGCAACCACAAGGTCAAGGTCATGAGCTTGAAATGACTATTTGTCTTAATTTCAGGCATTTTCAGTCTTCTTTATTTTTTTCTTGAGGAGGATGAGGGCTGTCTCCTTTTTCTTCTTAATTCTTCTTCTGGGCTTTTTCGATCTTGGCCCAGGTATCACGAAGTTGAACCGTGAGGTTGAAGACGAGTTTTTCGGGTGTTGAGTCAGGATCGACACAGAAGTACCCCTGTCTAAGAAACTGGAAGCGGTCTCCTGGTTTAGCTTTTGTCAGGCTCGGCTCCACCTTACAGGAATCTATTACATCCAGTGATTTTCGGTTGAGGTGTGTTTTAAAATCGACATCGCCGTCTTCCATCGGATCCTGTTTGGTGAACAGCCGGTCGTACAGACGGACCTCGGCTTCGAGGGCATGAGGCGCTGACACCCAGTGCAGCGTTCCCCGGACCATCCGGCCGTCCTCGGTCCACCCTCCTCTGGTTTCTGGGTCATACGTGCAGTGAAGCCCGACGATCTCACCCGTTTTTTCGTCTTTGATGACCTTTTCGCATTTTATGTAATAGGCATGTTTGAGGCGCACTTCCCGCCCAGGAGCCAGCCGGAAAAATTTCCTCGGAGGGTCCTCACGAAAATCCCCCTGTTCGATATAAATCTCACGGGAAAAGGGAATCTTTCGTGTTCCCATACTCGCATCTTCGGGGTTGTTCTCGGCATCCAATTCCTCCACTTTGCCTTCAGGATAGTTGATTATCATCACTTTTAGAGGCCGCAAGACCGCCATCACCCGCTGAGATCGTCTATTGAGGTCTTCCCGGAGACAGTGCTCAAGAAGAGCGATGTCGACCACACTCTCCCTTTTGGCGACTCCGATGCGGTCACAGAAATTCCGGATCGCCTCAGGCGAATACCCTCGCCGCCGCAATCCTGATATGGTCGGCATCCGCGGATCATCCCAACCGGCCACATGCCCTTCTTGGACCAGCTCCAGAAGCTTCCGCTTGCTCATCACCGTGTAGGTGAGGTTCAGCCGCGCGAACTCGATCTGCCGCGGGTGGTAGATGCCCAGTTGATCCAGGAACCAGTCGTACAGCGGGCGGTGGTTCTCGTACTCCAGCGAGCAGAGCGAGTGCGTGATCCCCTCGATCGAGTCCTCCAGGCCGTGCGCCCAGTCGTACATCGGGTANNCTCGATTTGACGGGAAGGGAAAATACCGAGCTGTTCGATAAACCAGTCATACAACGGACGGTGATCCTCGAATTCCAGGGTGCAGATGGAATGGGTGATCCGCTCGATGGAATCCGACTGGCCGTGGGTCCAATCGTAAGTGGGATAGATGCACCATTTATCGCCCGTCCGGTGATGGGAGGCCTTGACGATGCGGTACATCACCGGATCCCGCATGTTCAAGTTTCCAGAGGCCATGTCGATCTTGGCGCGAAGAGTCCGTGACCCCTCCTCGAATTCGCCAGCCCGCATGCGCTCAAAAAGGTCCAGGTTTTCTTCGATAGAACGGTTTCGGTAGGGACTGTCCTTTCCGGGTTCAGTCAAGGTGCCCCGGTATTCTCGAATTTGATCCGGACTCAAATCACAGACATAGGCCTTTCCGGCGTTAATAAGCTTCAGGGCGTACTCGTATAACTGGTCGAAATAGTCCGAGGCAAAATACAATCGATCTTCCCAATCGTACCCGAGCCAGCGGACATCTTCCTTAATCGATTCTACGTATTCTTCCTCCTCTTTGATGGGGTTCGTATCATCGAAACGCAGATTGCACAGCCCCCCGTATTCTTCGGCCAGGCCGAAGTTGAGACAGATGGATTTGGCATGGCCTATGTGGAGATAGCCGTTCGGCTCAGGCGGGAATCGCGTGTGAACCCGGCCTTCGTGTTTTTTGTTCTTCTGGTCATCTTCGATGATGGTTCGGATGAAATCGAGGGTAATTGTGGTTTCCTTATCAGGTGTATCTTTGGTTGAGTTCCTGTCTTTATCTTCCTGTTTCATGTTTTACTCTCCACGTCACTGGATGCCCGTAAAAAGCCCAACATCTCGGATACGCGCTGGGCACAGTTTTTGAGCGGTCGGGGGAACTCGAGGCTGGCCCCCTTCTCAACTAAGGTAATAAATTTATCCAGGTCCAGGCCAGAGACTCTGGCTGTCAGGGCCACCCTTAGAGGGTGGTAAAGATCTTTGCCTTTACAGCCTGTTTCCTGCTTTGCGTGCATGGTGATTCGAGAAAATTGATCATAATCAAAGCTCTCCAGCCGTGATATTTCTTTCCCGAAATACTCGATGACTTTTGAGGCGCATTCCGTTTGTAGGGCCTCCTTAGACTCTTTCTCCATGCTCGAGGGGGAAAAGTCAAATAGCACGGCCACCTGCTCCGGTATGTCCGAGAATTTGTCGATGCGCTCGATCAGAAGCTCCGCTGCCTCCTCAAGCCAGGTCCAGTGAGCTTCTGTCATGTCTGCTGGTAACAGGTTCCTCTCTTTTAAGTGAGGATAAGCCATTTCTGCCATATGGCGGGGAGAAAGATTCTTCATGTGCTGGCGGTTAATCCAGAAGAGTTTCTCGTAGTCGAATATCGCTGAGGAGCGGCTGACTTTTTCCAGGTCGAAGAGTTCGACCAATTCCTCTTTTGTCAAAACCTCCCGCTCTTCTGGAGAGGCCCATCCTAAAAGAGCCAGATAATTGAAAAGAGCAGAGGCTAATATTCCCTGCTTTTCAAACTGAGAAACAGCCGTAGCCCCGTGGCGTTTGCTCAGGCGGGTGTTGTCCTGTCCCATTACCATCGAAAGATGGGCAAATTGTGGAGGATGAAAACCGAGGGCCTGGTAAGTCAAGATTTGGCGTGGTGTGTTGGAAATATGGTCTTCTCCTCTTATGACGTGAGATATCTCCATCAAGTGGTCATCAATGACGACTGCATAATTGTAGGCTGGAAGGCCATTGGAGCGGACGAGCACGGGATCGCCGGTGAGTTTGAGATCAAAGGTCAAGGTCCCCCGCACGAGATCATCGTAGCGGAGCTCTCCTTGCCCGGGTGTTTTGAGGCGGACCACTGCCGGTTCACCATCACGGACACGTCTATTGGCTACATCAAGAGAGATGTCTCTGCATTTACCGCTGTAAACAGGCATCTCCCCCGAAGCGATGGCCTTTTTTCTCTCGTCTTCAAGCTCCTGTGGCGAGCAGAAGCAGTAATAGGCCTTCTCTCCCTCCAAAAGCTGCTGGGTGTATTTTTTGTAGGTGTCGAGGCGGAGTGACTGCCGGTAGGGACCGTACGGACCTCGGATATCCGGTCCCTCATCCCAGTCTAAACCCAACCACCGAAGGTCCTGTTTGAGTCGCTCTTCGTATTCCGCAGCCGACCTCTCGATGTCTGTATCCTCCACCCTAAGAACATACACCCCCTTTTTTTGCCGGGCAAACAGCCAATTAAACAAAGCTGTCCTGGCATTTCCCACGTGGAGATAGCCAGTGGGGCTAGGGGCGAATCGGACTCTTACTTTATCCATCAGACCCCATATTAATATCGAAAAATAGGGGAGTCAAGTGGCGCCGTGCTTTCTTAAGTTTCACAACTTGTGTTTGACTTCCTGTTCATAGATTAAGAAGAACCTATGTAACTTATAAAAACCTAGTCCCTGTTGGATGAAGAGTTGACGATCGGTCAACCACCAAGATTGACTCAGAGCTGGAATGAGTGACTCCGGAAGCTTGTCTAATGTTATTGATGAATCTACTGAACTTAAATCATGGCCCGGGGAATTCAGGCGTTGGAATTGACGGAAATAAACAATTATAAAAGTCATGAAGGATTAATCCTGATGCAACCTTTTTTGCCTGGCCTACGTATATATTATGTATTTCGAAAGATGAAAAATGATACAGGAGGTTAAGATGAAGACAAGAACAAAAGTTGCCATCTTCATGACAGCCGTTCTGCTGACTTTTTTGGGATTCAACCTGATAGCCACTTCTGGCGCAGAAGATCTGATCAAAGTCGGAAACGACGCCGGCTACGAAATTATCTTCAATTACCTGGCTGATGCAGATACGGCCGCTCATCATTCTCTTGGAGGATAAGACATCGTGAGAGAACGGATGATGAGCACAATCATCAAATTCTGGGAGTGGTTGCTTATCGACTTTGAGAGTCTTCGACTCTTCATCTCTAGAGGCAGATTTAGCCTTTGTACACAACCCATTCCCGTCCTTTAAGAGGCTGCAGTAACTTCCAATGCGAATGAATACTGCAGCCTCTTTTTTTATCCCTCCTTCCTGAGATAGCCTTCCTCAAATCCCCTCCAAGTCCTTTATTTCCCGAAATCTTTTCCGTTTATCGTTAATGAAAAGGGACTGGCTACATTCAAGAAGGAGGACTGGCTCCTTTTTTTGATAAAAAGGTGCACAGGCACAATTTTTGCTTCTCTCTATCATTCCTTCGCAAGCAAGAAACCAGTAATATGATAGATTCTTATTCAAATATCTCTGGATTCCTGCTTGCGCAGGAATGACGATAGAAACTTAAGTGACGGTATAAACAGGAATGACAGTAGGAAGGAGGTAGCGACAACTCTTTGTTGGGCCTAAGGCGCCTTGATCAGCACCTGGGCTAAGGCTGCTATGGCTTGGCCTTCTCCAATTATACCGATTCCCTCCGAGGTTTTGGCCTTGATCCCTAAATCTTCCTTCTTAATCCCGAGGAGTGGGCAGAGGGCCTCTTTCATCTGGGAGATGAAGGGGGCCAACTTCGGTCTCTCGGCGATGATAATCGTATCGATGTTTACGATTTCCACAGTTCTTTCACTAAGCCTCTGTATCGCCCTTTCCAAAAGCTCGGTGCTCCGGATGTCTTTGTATTGGGGGTCTGAATCGGGAAACATCTGACCGATATCCTCCATCCCAGCCGCGCCCAACAGTCCGTCGATGATCGCATGAGTTAAACAATCCCCGTCCGAATGTCCCGCCAATCCAACGGGAAAAGGGATTTCAACTCCCCCTAAGAAAAGCCTTCTTCCCTCCTCCAGCCTGTGGATATCGAATCCGAGCCCTGTTTTAATCCGCAACGAGCGCCTCCGCTATCTGGATATCCTCAGGACTGGTAATCTTGATGTTCCGCGTATCTCCGGCAACGACACAGACCTCTTTCCCAAGTCTTTCGACCAGGGAGGCCTCATCCGTCCCGTAGAAATTGTCCTCCTTGGCCTTATTCAACGCTTCCTCAAGAACGGCGTAAGAGAATCCCTGTGGTGTCTGAATCCTGAGCAGAGTCGTTCTATCTAGAGTCCGGAAGACCTTCTCGTCCTTAATTTGTTTGATTGTATCCTCCAAGGAAATGCCAGGGATAGCCGCGCCCACTTTTTCTGCTGCCTCTATGACCCTGGTGATCAGATCCTTGCCTACCAAAGGTCTCACACCATCATGAACAAGAACGATGGTGTCCTTGATGGGTTTAACCTGACTGAATCCGGCCATTACTGAATCCTGTCTCTTTTCTCCTCCATGAACCACGGCGGACAGCTTCTGGAAGCGGCTCATGTACTTCTCTCTCAGCCAGTCTTCTTTGACGACTAGGATGATATCCGTCACCTTGACATGGCTGTCGAACGTCTCCAACGCCCAATCCAAAACAGGTCTCCCTTTGAGCTTCGTAAACTGTTTGGCGCTGCCGAACCGTTTTCCTTCGCCGGCAGCAGCGATAATGACCGATGCTTTTTTCATTCGGTCTCCTCGTTATACCGCCCGAAAATCATCTTCCCGACAGTTGTCTGGAGTACGGACGTCACGGTGATATCGATATTCTGCCCGATCATCTTCCTTGAATTGTCCACAACCACCATGGTGCCATCATCGAGATAGGCCACTCCTTGGTCCTTCTCCTTCCCCTCTTTGAGGATAAAAGCCCTCAAGGTCTCCCCGGGCAGGACCACAGGCTTCATGGCATTGGCCAGTTCGTTGATGTTGAGGACGGGGATGCCTTGGAGCTGGGCCACCTTGTTCAGGTTAAAATCATTAGTCACAATCTTTGCGTCCAGATGCTTGGCCAGTTCGATCAACTTCGAGTCCACATCCTTGATCTCAGGAAAATCCATCTCTGAGATAATCGTCGAGACTTGAGAAGATTTCTGGAGACGATCCAGCACATCCAAGCCTCGCCGCCCCCTCTGGCGCTTTATGCCGTCGGCAGAATCCGCCACGAACTGCAACTCTTTCAGGATGAATTGAGGGATGACCAGCGACCCTTCGACAAAGGCTGTATCACAGATGTCGGCGATGCGGCCATCAATGATAACACTCGTGTCCAGAATCTTATAGCTCCGACCCACGCTTTTTTCCTGGAAGAAGCGGAAAAGATGGGCAGGATCGAGCCACTCGAACTTCTGGGTGCCAACGAGGAATCCGATGTAGGGCATGATGATCAGGAAAAAAATGCGGATAAACGTCGTAGTCGAACTGTCTCGGGCAATAGTCTGGTAAATGGTCCCGAGGCCCCAGCCTAAAACGACACCAGCAAAAGTTCCTACAGTCGAGCTCCAGATGATTTTAAACTGGCTCTTCCGGATTCGCGTCTCAAGGTAGATGATGACAATACTGAGAACAAAAGCCATAATCGCCCCATGATAATGAGCCAGATTAAACGGAGGGAAAAAATACCCGGCTGTAGTGATCAGGGCGATCACAATAAACCTAAAAATAAAAATGCCCATGATATAAATCCCTAAAATATAGTATTAATGGCCTCTTTAATATTTTTAACTCCCTTGAGCTGTATATCCGGGATGTCTTCCTTCTCCAAGTGAGAAAGATTCCCTTCAGGAAGTATGATTCTCTTAAATCCTAAGGAATGGGCTTCTTTCAGCCGGGCTAAAACCTGACCGACAGAGCGAATTTCACCGCTCAACCCGACCTCTCCGAAAACAGTCAGTTCTGATGGAATCGCCTTGTTTTTAATACAGGAAACCACGGCTAGGATCACTCCCAAATCCGAGGCCGGCTCATCGATCACCAAACCTCCGGCCACGTTAAGATATACATCCTGTCCAGAAAAACTGAATCCGAGTTTTCTCTCTGCAATGGCTAATAGCATAGAAGCCCGAAAATGGTCAAGACCGATCGTCATCCTTCTTGGATTCCCCACAAAAAGAGTCGGGGAAACCAGAGCCTGAATCTCGGCCAGCAGGGGTCGGGATCCCTTGATTGTACAGATGACCACACTGCCTGCCTCCTCGGTCGGTCTCTCCTTCAGAAAAAAAGCAGAAGGGTTCGATATGGCCTGAAGCCCCTGTCCTCCCATCTCGAAGATGGCCAGCTCCGAGACCGGGCCGAACCTGTTCTTCAGAGCGCGGAGCACCCTGTGGGCATGATCCCGCTCGCCCTCGAAATACAGGACAACATCCACCATGTGTTCTAGAGACTTAGGCCCTGCTAGTGACCCTTCCTTGGTGATATGACCGATCAGAAAAGAACTGACATCATTTTTCTTGGCGAAGCGGAAAACCTGGTTGGCCACCTCCCGAACCTGGCTGATCGTGCCGGGGCTGGAGGAGAGTTTCGACGAAAAAACAGTTTGGATAGAATCCAAGACAAATATCTGGGGCGACAATTTCTCAGCGTGGGCGATAATCCTCTCCAAGTTGGTCTCCGCCAAAAGGTAGAGATGTCCGTCCTTAAGACCAAGCCTCTCACCTCGGAGTTTAATCTGTTCCAAGGATTCCTCCCCCGAGACGTACAGCACCTTTTCGTTTTGACTGGAAAAATCGCGGCTTATCTGGAGGAGAAGAGTGGATTTCCCGATCCCCGGCTCCCCCCCGATTAAAACCAATGAACCGAGGACAACCCCACCTCCCAGGACGCGGTTCAACTCTTCGATTTCTGTTTTCACTCTTTCCTTCCTTGCCTCCTTTATGTCTTCGTAGAGAAGAGGCTCAGAAGGAGGAAAGGCGTACTCGACCTTGATGTCCTCTTCAACTTCTTCGATCAGCGTGTTCCACTCCCCGCAAGTCGGGCATCTCCCAGCCACTTGGGGGAGTTGAAGCCACAATTCTGACAGATGAAGATTGTTTTTTGGGTCATGATATTCCTAAACCAAAACCGAAAAACACTTCCCTCTGGGGAGCAAGAGTAAAATCCTCGACTCCGAGAAGGATATACAGGTATTTTGAAACCGCATACCGTGTCCACAACCTCATCCGCGGCCGTGGCTGGCGGTTAAAATCAAAACTCTCAAAGCTGACCATGAACCGGTCCTCAAAAGCGTAATAGTCCACAGCCGCCCCGAACTTGCTTTCCATGATACCGGCTCTGGAAGAAACGGGCCCCCAACGGACCCCACCCTGAGCCGAGTATGTGAATTTATCGAGCCACGGGTCACGGATAACCTGGGCCAGAAAGTATTTTTCCTTAGTCGGCCAAAGCCTGAAGGTCAACATCGATTTCAGAAGCTCACTCTCCCCGAAATAATCGGCCTGCAATCCTGAAGAAAAACGAATCTTCGAGAGCGGTTGGACCATCCTCCGAACCTCCCCCATGGTCTCCCGGGCATCATCGTAGAGCTCCGGCTCGTTAATCACCTTTCCCAAAGATCCTTCTCCACGGTTTATCTTTTCCAAAGATTCATTCAAAAGTCTGAGAGACTCTTCTGTCTTGTCAATCAACTCCTTGAAGCTTTCCAGGTTGATCTTGATATTCTCTCTGTTTTCATCGACCGTATCCCTCATGAGAGAGATCAACTTTTCTAAATTTTTGGATACTTCACCCACCTTCTGGTCAAAGGTCTCGATCGCTCTAGAGGTCGTCTGGAGGCTGCGGTTGACATCATCCTTACTGCTCCCGACCAGCTCTTTTAAATCGGCGGTCAAAGAAGAAAGATTCTTGAGGGTTCCCCTAAAATGAGCACCTGACTCCCCTCCGACTATCTCGTTTAAACTCTCAGCCGTTTGTTGAATCTGGTCACCGATGGAGCTTAACAGGGTTCCCATCTGTTCGAAACTGACAGAGGGAACGACTTCCATCGTCTCTCCTGGCTGGTAGAAATCCCTCGCCTCTCCAGGGCGGATTTCAATATATTTTTCTCCGAGTAGTCCCAAGGCTGCCAGGGTGGCCTTCGAACCTCTGGGGATTTCCACTTCAGGATTGATACTCATCACGACTTGAGCCCGTCCCCTCTCCAGGCGAATATCCTTGACAAACCCGGCTTTAACACCTGCTATCCTGATCACCGCGGATTTCTCCAGCCCTGCCACAGAGTCAAAATCAGCATATAGGGTATAGCCTTCTTTTCTGAACAGGTCGGAGAGGTCACCGACGAAGAAGATGAAGAGGGCCAGGATGAACAGGGTCCCGGCCAAAAATATTCCGATCTTAAATTCCCTTTTCATTTTTCTTGCCTATCCTCGCTTTCCACTATCACTTTCCATCATCAGCAACAGTGTTCTATGGGCCCTTCTGCCCGGCCATGGATGAATTGCTGAACCACTGGATTCGGCGTTGTCTTGATCTCATCGGGGGTGCCGACCTCGATGATTTTTCCCTCGTAGAGCATGGCGATTCTATCGGCGACCTTGTAAGAGCTCACCATATCATGAGTTATGACCACTGAGGTCACCTTGAGCTCTTTCTTCGTCATGTTGATCAAATCGTTTATCCCGTCGGCTCTGATCGGGTCGATCCCGGTGGAGGGTTCATCGTACAGGATGATTTCGGGTTTATAAGCAATCGCCCTGGCCAGTCCAACCCTCTTTTTCATTCCTCCGCTCAGCTCATGAGGCATCAAATTCTCCATGCCTCGAAGTCCGACCTTTTCCAGACTTTCTTTGACCAGGGTCTTTATCTCTTTAGATGAATAATCTGTGTATCTCTCCAGACCGAAGCCCACATTCTGGGCCACGGTTAACGAGTCGAACAGGGCTGATCCCTGGAAGAGCATCCCGAATTTCCGGGTGACCTCGTGGATTTCGTGCTCCTTCAGCCGGGTGATTTCAAGGCCATCGACGTAGATCTCTCCCCGATCTGGCTTGAGCAAACCGATGAGGTGCTTGATCAAAACACTTTTGCCTGAACCGCTCCGACCGATGATGACCATGGTTTCTCCATGTTCAATATCCAGGTTCACCCCGCGGAGCACACGGTTTGTACCGAAAGCTTTGTGGAGATTGATTATCCGTATCATTAGCCCAAAGATGCAGGAAGTAATTTGCTGAGAAAAAAGTTGACGATCAGAATACTGATGCTGGAGATGACAGCTGCCCGGGTCGTGGCTCGCCCCACGCCTTCTGCTCCCCCTTTGGCCGTGAGCCCCTGCCAGCAGCCGATCAAAGCGATGATAACGCCAAAAATTGCCGCTTTGATAACAC
>JABAOF010001746.1_pt3 | contig 24616 bp, 21 predicted proteins | sample 7062171 | NCBI WGS metagenome assembly JABAOF01 (sample SAMN14538628, study PRJNA623070) | marine sediment metagenome | biome: marine biome [ENVO:00000428]; feature: marine pelagic biome [ENVO:01000023]; material: deep marine sediment [ENVO:00002113] | place: India: Gulf of Khambhat ...
TTGTCGTCTAATGGGAGCAGGAACAGGTTGGCCGCTTCTAGCCTCTCGAGCATCTTCTGCCCGTTTCCTTCAACAGGCTCGTCCCTCAAGGCTTCACAAAGTGGACCGCAAAGACGCTCAAGAATGCTCGTGTCGAGAAGAAAACGTTGAACCTCCTCCGGTTGCTGGGAGAGCACCTCGTCGATGAGGTAGTCCACCACATGGCGATCGTCTGCACCGAACATGCACACGAAGGTAGATGGATCGCTGTGATCCATCAGCGAAATGGCAGCCATCCGCAGTCCGGCTGGCCAGCCTTCGGTCCGTCGGGAAAGCGTATTGATATCCGCCTGTGATAGTTCAAGTCCCACAATATTTTGGAGAAAATTCGAAGTCTCTTGAGGCGTAAAAGCCAGCTCTGCGGCGCGAAGTTCGACCAATTGACCCCTGCTGCGCATGAGGGCAAGCGGTAAGGGCGGATCGGCGCGGGTTGCTATTACGAGGTGTAAGTTGGGTGGTGCATGCTCCAGCAAGTAGTTTAACGCAGAATGGATAGACTCAGCCTCAATGACATGGTAATCATCCAGCACCATACTCAGCTCTTGCTCGTTGGACGCTACTTCGTTGAGAACGGGAGCTAGAATCGAATCAATTGGGATCGGTTTACCTCGTTCGAGTCGTAGGATGATTCCGCTCCCGATCTGGGGTTCTACAGTTTGAAGGGAGGCAAGCAGGTGCTGGAAAAAACGGGCTGGGTCATTATCTCCATCATCGAGCGTCAACCAAGCGACAGAGCCAGGATGGTCGGCTGCCCATAAGCTTAGCAATGTAGTCTTGCCGTATCCGGGTGGACCCGATACCAAAGTAAGCGGGACCTTCTGACCACGATCAAGACGTTCCAGCAGCTCTGGACGCTTGAGCACCGTCGGCAAGACTGGCGGGATGAAGAGCTTGGTGGTCAGGATCATCGGTGAGGTCATAGGCGTGACTCAATTCTCGTCAGGCGACGGAGCGTCCGGGCAAGTTTCATGATAGCTCATCTCTCCCACGTAATGATCCCACTCCTCCTGCGTCAGGTTGCGATTTGCAATGTGGCATGCGCGCTCGATCCATGTTTCGATCGTCATATCCCAGAGGGTAATGGGATCAGCGTTTGACGCTAGGGTGGTGCCGTCCGGGCTGAACGCCACACTGTTGATGATGTTGGAACCAGAGATGATGCTCTGCCCAATGGCTTGACCCGTTGTGACATCCCATAGTTGAATGGTGCCATCCCAGCTGCCCGAGACCAGCGTTTGACCATCCGGGCTGAAGGCGAGGCCGATCACCGCATTCGTATGGCCACCGAGTGGCTCGCCGACAGGCTCACCTGTATCCATCTCCCAAAGGCGTATCAACCAGTCTCCACCCCCAGAAGCTAATAACTCTCCATCCGGGCTAACGGCAACGGCCATCACGGTGCTGGCATGAGCCTGGATGGGTTGGCCGGCAGGTTTTTNNCATCTGGGCTAAAGGTGATGCTCCATATGTCATTGCTGCGAAATGAGCTTCCCTCATCGGGGGCGATATCCGTGAGGGGTTCGCTCAAGGCTTCACCGGTTTCGGGATTCCAAAAGATGATGGTGCCATCCCAGGCGCTGGAAGCGGCGACCTCACCTGTTGGGCTGAAAGCGACGCTGAATGCCTCATTATTGTGTCCTTCTAAACCAATACCAATCGGAACATCATGGGCGAGGTCCCATATCGCTACATTTGCGCCCCAGTCAAAAGTGCAGGCAATGAGTGTTTTACTGTCGGGACTGAAAGCAATGCTGTTAACACCGCCTCCTGTCTCACTTATAGTGAGGGAATCCACTTCCTTCCCTGTTTCTAGATCCCAAAGTCTGACAACACTGTCATTCGCGCCCGAGGCTAGTAACCTTCCATCCGGACTAATGGTGACATAATTCGCTGCATCCGCATCGGTGGATATAGGAGCGGCCAATGGGTGATGCGTGTCTAGATCCCAAAGCAGGACGGTGCCGTCCTCACTCCCGGAAGCGAGCCTGTGACTTCCAGGGCTGAAGGCAATTTGTCTCACGGACCATGGCGTACCACTGTGCAACTCACGAACAAGATTTTGACTGCCCGCGTCCCAGATCGTGATCACGTTGTCGTTTTCTTGTGCACCCCCGGTTCCTGTCGAAACGAGGAACAGGCCGTCGGCGCTGAATGCGATCGAGCCACCGACCCCCATCGTCGCTGTCATAGTTTCACCGATGGGTTGACCACTCGAGACATCCAAGAGGCTAATGCTGTCGCCATCATGCGTCCAGGCAAGGAGTTCACCATCCGGGCTGAAGGCTAACTGTTTGGGGTTCTCGATCTCCAAGGTATGGGGCTCGTCGCCTGCCGAACCGTTTGAAAATGACCACAAGGTGATACTGTCATCGAAAGAGCTGCTCACAGCAAGCACATCACCGGATGGATTGAAAGCCAAGTCAGACACTCTATCGCTGGGGATAAATGGATCTCCAACGGGTTGCCTCGTCTCTAAATCCCAAAAGGTGATCGTGTCCAGCCAATGATCTCTAAAGATCGTTCCGGAAACTGCTAACCACCTACCGTCAGGGCTATAAGTCAGATGTCCCGCTTGGTTTGCATAATAAGCACTTTCGTTGCGGTGACCAACGAGTGGGGGGCCGTCCGCTTGCATCGTGATGACATCCCAAAGCTCGACAGCTCCTTGCACGCATTTCGTTACCGGACCGCCCATAACCCCTTCCTCATGGCAACCCCCGATCGCTAAATATTGACCATCCGGACTGAAAGTCAAGGACATGACACTGCCCACAAGGCCAACCTCAATAACATCAATCAGTTGACGCGCACCGACATCCCACAAGTACACGCCCCCCTTCACACACCGTGTAAGGCCGAAATACTCTTCTTCCATGCAGACACCGGAAGCCAGCAGATCCCCATCCGGGCTGAAAGCCAGGCTTTGGATGAAGTTGTCGGGTCCATGGAGAAAACTAGCGAGTGCACCACTTCGGCTAAGCGCATCCAGCAGGCTGCTTCGGGCTTCGGTCGTGTCGTCCAAACGCACAGCTTCCACACTGAGCAACAATGCCAGGTCAAGCTGCTTGTCGAGTTGGATAGACGCTTGAGCTGCTAAGTGACGCGATAATGCAACACGCAACGCCTCCTCCGCCTGCTGGCGACGTAGCTGGGCCTCCTCTTCCGCAGCCACAGCTGTGCTGGCAATGATCGCCTGCTCCTTAGCAGCAGTGGCTTGTAGGTTCGCACGCTCTTCCGCTGCGTCACGTTCCATGAGGCTGCGTTCCTGCACCGCATTAGTTTGGATGATGATTGCGGTCACTACTGCGGCCATGATGAGCAAGAGGGAGCCAATAATACCGCCTGCCGTGATACGCCGCCTTCGGTTCTCATCCCTGCGACCAGTTGTGACATACTCCAATTGCAGTGGCGAGGGTTCGGGATCTTGTCCTATGCTCTCTGTGATCAGACTTTCGGCATCTTTAAGGGCGTCTCCACGGAGCAGGAAGCTGCTACTGCGTTCCTGTCGCTCCCAGGTCACCGCATTGCGCTGCAGTTCATTAAGTGATCGCACCCGTTCAATGTCCTGATCCAGGGCGCTGATGAGTTCCTGGGTCGGCTCCAGCCAGTCATCTTCCGACTTGAAGGGGATATATTGCACAACGCTGATTCGTTGCCAGTTGCGACGAACGAGCTTTTTTAAGCCGCGCTCAGGGACGAAGATGGTCTCCGGTAGGAGCTCTTCGTCAGGGATGGTATTAATTGCTTGAGTGATCTCAGCTAGTGCGGACGCTTCATTCTCTCTGTAAAGCATGATCGGAATCTTACGCTTGCCGTGTTCAACTGCGTGTGCGATTTCGGCATTGCAGTAGGGAGAGATCACGGATTGTGGGCTGATGATAAAGACGAAGTTGTCTGCGGTTTCGATGCCCTGCTTGATCTCGTACCACCATTCAGATCCAGCAGGAATGCCGCGTAGGGGCACATCGCTTCGATCGAACCAGGATTCCTTACCATTGGCTTCTAATTCTCTCGCGAGTTGTTCCACGAAATCCAGGTTTGAACGTGAGTATGAAATGAAGGCGTCTGTTGTAGTTATTTCAGTGGATGACATAAACATATTTACCTTGAAGGAAAGGAGTGGTCATAAGATAAAAGGAGGTGTCAACTATGTGCATCTTCCGCTTCTTATATAAAAGTATTCAATTTGACGCTCACCTCCAGGTCTAAAACCTAAGGGGTTCAGTTGAAAGGAACAAGGTATGGCTTGGCGCCTGAGTGGCGGAGTTTGAAAATAACTAGTATCTCCTGATTCAGGTCGTCCGCATACTTTTACTCAAGTTGGCCAGTATAGCCCATCCAGTGCACCCTCTGTATTGCCGTGTGGTAGTCAAAGTCGCTCTACCTCAGTGCGTGGATCTCTGATCGAGGGCTGTGGATCAGATTCCAGTATATTATCTCGGCGTCAGTGATGATATCTATATGGATGAGTGGATTGATGTTCGTCTCATCGGACCGCCTCAAAAGAGAAGATAGGGAGCAAAAATTACTTGCCATAGTCATGGTGGATCGTGACCATCCCAATTGCTGAAGATGTCATCCCCAATCCAATTTTTGATTTGGGATTACTATTGATTACTTTCTTAATGATTTTAAAATGAGTCTAAATAAGCTCTTATTTCTCTCTATCAATCGTAACTGCTTTATATACCGTGCCGCGTTGGTTTGTATTAATTGAGATTCTCCAATCCTAGAAAATGCACCTGACCTGTTGCGTCTCCTACGAGAGCAATAGAACCATCGTGATTCAATCTAATATGGTGTATTGGGCCATCTGTGCCAAAACTCGTTAGGGCTCTCCCAGAATTTAAGTCCCAGAATCTTAGTGTATGGTCGTCGTGATAAGACGAGAACGCACATGTGCCATCAGGCTTTACACATAAGTTGGAGGCCAGACCCGTATGTCCTTCTAATGTGTGAATGACTTTGCCGGTCATCAGATCCAGCATCTTGATTATCCGATCGGATGAGACTGTAACCAGATATCGTCCATCCGGCATTATAACCAATGACGTTGTATATTCTTCATGAGTTTGAGCACACTTTCCAGTCGCCAAGTCTCATACTTTGATTATCTCTCGAATGGAATCGACAGAGACAGCATCTTTTCCATCTTTATTCAGTTCCACCATTCTAATATTGCCAGTATGTCCTCCTAATATCTGAAGGATTGTGCCATCCTCCACCTGCAGCGCCCCTGCGGCGATCTACTGATGGGTGGTGGAGGCCACATAGGGCAGACGCCTTGCTGCATCGAGATCCATATCTTCGGTGGCTTTGGTCAGGATGTCGTGCAGGCTCATCTCCAACGGTACCCAAGTTTCGTAGTTCTCATATTGCTCCCCACGCTCTCGGGGGTGGAGGTAGTACTCAGGCGGGACGGCATTTTTGTCCTTTCGATACCACTCCATGAGAAGTGCACCATCATCCTCAGTTACGCGGTTGAGGATCTCTTCGAATTCAACTGCTGGGATTTGAGGTGGAGGAGGACACCAACCGTAGCGGTCGCCCATGAGGATAATGGAACTGGGGCGTGGGGTTGCCCGCTGGCAGCGGTCGATCTCGCCTAGGCAGATGTTCATCGTCTGTTGGTCGAGGGAGGCCTCCTCACTCACCCCCCAGCGTCGGTCGATGGCCTGGAAGCGGGTTCCATGTTGAGCACAGAACTTCCTCAGACGTGGGAACACTCGGGCTTGCAGCGCATCTCGCTCCACTTTCAAATCGCTAAAGGTGGAGCTGACGAAGATGCGGAAGGTTTTTACTATTGGTAATCACTTAATCCCCTCTCGATCTGGTTCTACCGAAGAACTGTTGAGCAGCATATTTTTGATATGCTTGGAATGGAATAGCATATCCTGTTGCTTCAACGGAATTCGGAGTTGTCTCAATGAGGAGCTGGATATAGTATCCCAAGAGCCATACTCTGGCGGTATCTTGCCCGGTTAGTTCTTGCAAGCAAAACATCTAACCTACGGTTCACCTATCTCCAACTGAATGTACCGTAGAAACGTACCATCAGCGGATTCCATCCCGATCATGACCATATCATAGGGATTCGCGCCATACGTTTTGCCAAGTTCGAAAACCCAATCATAGCTATCGCCACTATTCAAAGCCCTCTTGAGTTCGAACCAGTAGAATTCGTCATCCTCAGTTGATCTGGCCTCAATATCAACGGTTCCGGGTGGATCAAGATCCGTATCGTACTGCCATTGCATCTCATCCCACTGTCCGTGGTCAAAGATTTCGTCATTGATTTTGGCATACACTCCATCACTATGTTCCCAGGTGCCGGTATACTGGGGCCACCAATAGTTTACGTATACACCTCGAGGTAAATGCTCCTTTGGGACACGAACTAGGAAAAAGATGTCCTCAGCGTTGTTTTGCACCCACCATCGCGCCCGTTGGAAGTTGGGATTGGTAACGTTGATGCCATAATGCAACCGATAATCAACACATGGGGCATTCGACCATTCCTCTTGGGAAGTGATCTTACCATCGATGATGATTGAATGAGAAATATAGGGGCTTCGAACCGGATAATACTCTGCTTGCACACCAGTATCCAATTCACAATCAAATTCTTCAGCCACGGATGGTGTTGGATCTTGACTCGCTTCATCGGGTATTTTCAATTGAATATTCGAAAAAACCACATCCCCGACGGACCAATTCTTCCACAATCCAATTCTCCCCCACCCTTCGATTTCCTCCGTGTCAAAGAATGTAGATAGTACTTTCTGCCCGTTCACAACCATACTGGCAACATCACCGCTAATTTTAATAACAACTGAATAGACTTCATCTGACTCGTTATCGCGAGGAGAAAATACCAAAATATTCTCACCATCGTGATATTTTGTATGTTTTTCAAGTACAAAGCCGTTCCAATCTATACAAAAAATTAAGCTCCCGTTTGAAAACTCATGGCCACCACCATAGACAATTATGCAGCCATCCGATTGGCGCTCTGGTCTTTGTAGGTCCAGTCTTATCGCCACGTCCCCCTCAACGATCTCCGTAGACCAGGCAAAGGCATCCCAGTCGCTTGGACCGATCGCTGTGTAGCTATTTTCTTCTTTGGTCTCCCAAAGATTCGGATTCGGAAGCATGAAGTCCAACCGCCGCCAACCATCGCCTTCTTCTTCAGTAGGGCTTACTTGCGTAGCTTCGGCAATCACTTCATCAGTCACAACCGCTTCGGTCGGAGGAACTGTTTCTGATGGAACAAGAACACCTGTTGAATCCACACTTCCGGTTTCAGAGCCATTTCTTGTGACTGCCCAAATTCCCACACCTACAATGACCACGGCGGCGAGTGCGAGAAGAGCACTCGCCCATGTCGGTAAAGGCCATTGTTTCGTTGCAGGTGGTTCTGCCGCAGGTACGGCTACCTTGGGCAAAAATTCGCCTGCTTCTACGGACAACAACGCTTGAACCGAGTTAGATAGCTTTTGAAGATGCTTTTCTAGAGGTGGTGTCATCGCATCCAACCAGTGGATGGATTTGATGTAATAACTCATCTCCTTGGAGGGTTCCACATCCTCAATACGCAATGGCACGATGGGGATGCCCCTGTCAACTGCCTCCCCAACCTCACGCACAACCTGTTTTGATTTATTGGAGCCATCTGAAAAAACTAGCACAAAGACCCTGCTGTTGTTGATGGCATCAACGATGGAGGCTGCCCAGGATTCCCCGGGAGGTACATCTCGAGGTGCGATCCAGCAGCGAATCTTCTCACTTTCGAGTTTCGCGCAAACCGCATCCGCTTTGATCTTGTCTTTTGATGAGTAGCTGATAAAAACATCGTGGGCCATGTTCCCCTCACCTCCGTTACCATCTTAATTCGTTCGATCTACAATTCTTTTACTGGTGCGTTGAACCTGAAATCCTGCTCTGGATAGTAGCTGGGGCAGATCGCGAATGAACTCGCGATTCTTGTCCTTTTCGCCTTCTGGTAGATCTGTCCATGGGACGAGTGCAGGGTGAGTCTTTCTAGTATCATCCCTTTCTGGTCCATAGCTCCAACCTTCACGACCTAGCTCTTGACACCAACGATCATGCTCCATGCGAGCCATGGTTTCTATATCATTCTCATTAAACTCATAATCGATCGCGTCCCAATCCCTGAGCGGCTCGATCCGGTGTTCAACAGTACCCAACTTGATACCCATGTGGTCCGCATATCGGCGATTGGATTCTTTCTTTTCTTCTGTGAGCTGATCCCAAGGCACCAAGGTGGGATTTTCCTCGCTCGTATAGCCCAACAGTTTTTGTTCTTGAACATACTCTTCATGAACGGCTCTGGCGAGAATTTCGTGAATCCCGCCAAAGAGCAACTCGGGCGTGCAGGTTTTATCCAATAATCCATAGGCATGAAGATTGCGAAAAGCACTCCCTTTCTCGATCGCTTCCCCTAACAGGGACGCGAGCCCGTGTTCCTCCATCATGCGAACAATGATGGGGATGTCTTGCTTCTTAGTGCGGTTGAGGAGTGTCAGACCGACATTCAGGCCGAGTGAATCGTTGTCGAAGCAGATATAGATAATATCAACCGCATTTCCTTCAGAATCGGACAGGAAATTGGCTTGGTAGAAGTCCGGGGATCTCACATCCATCGATAGAGTTTGGACCTGGCAACAATCCACCAGGTTGGGATACCTCACCTCGAGCGATTTCCACTTTTCGGAAGCCTTAAGGTCGATCATCGTAATTCTCAATGGGTTGTTGGAGTCCGGATTCAGTGTGTGCCAGGTATATGCAGCCTGGGTCACGATGTTTTCGCCCATCCGACCCATGCCAATCAGGAGAATGTGGGGTGCAGTATCGTAATCTCCTCGTTCAGGATCGAAAGGAGAAAACTCCCTTAGGAGCAGTTGTGCGGCCCGTTCGAATACATTGAAAAGCTCAAGTCTCAAATGGGTGAAGGTTTCGCCTCCAATCTCGTTCTCGCGAAGTAAGTCACACAGTTGTGTATCGACAATGTGAATGATGCAGGGCAGTGGATCGCGATTGAGGTACCTTACAAAGTTTTGTGCCTGGACAGCGATTTCGGCGTTTATGCCATCATCGTCGCAAACAGCGAGTAGACATCGTGCCCTATGAGCTGCAGCGCGGTGTAACACTGCGTGATCTGTCCCATCACCTATCAGGATAATCGCACCGCGCACCTGAAGCTGATCGACCAAATCGTTCCCCTCATCCAGCTCGATGACCACGACATCTTCCCCACTTTCAAGAAGACTTCGCCCTAGCAATAACCCCTTGCGACTGAGCCCGCAAATCACAATATGATCACGAATGAACCACAATTTGAGACGTTGCCTTTGTTCGCGAAAAAGTAACGCCAATGCTTGAATCACGGTGTATGCGGCCAACGTTGGAAGTGCGAATCTGGCAACCTCCAATTCCCAGGGGAGGGGTCCAACTTTAGATCCCGATTCAAGCGTAATGAGCTGTAAGGTCAGGTAGATCAGGTCGAGGGGAGGGGAGGATTCCCCTTTGGAATCCGTAAATTTTGAGAACCCAATATATCCTAGGATGAGAGCGATAACCCATAAACCGCTGATAAGAAGCCACAAGAAATCCTTTGCGGGACGACTAAAAATATATTGCAATACATTTCCCCTAGTTTCCCTTGGTTCTACCCTGCTTTCGGATTTGGCCTGCATCTTGTTGTTATGAGGTGGACACATTAATTTTCTCCATCACCGGGTTTGGAATTCTGTGGCGAGAAGCGTTCGAACTGAATCCTAACCACACTTTCATCCTGATGGACTCGCTCGGTTACATCATGATCCTTCTGAACATGCTGTATCCAAGCTAGAGGCAAACCTCGTTCACGAGCAATTTGAATGATTTCACCTGTCCCACCTTTTCCTTTGGCAACCTGGCCATCCCAGATTGCGATCAGCAAGTCGCAGTGATCGATGAGGTACTTACCAACTGCGGCGTAGGCTTCATCTCGTGAGGAGGGGTGGGGTAATTCGATGATCTCTTCCGCTTGATCTAACAAGTTGTGGAACTCGAACTTAGCTTCTTCTGATGGGAAATCCATCAGGTACTGGTCAATAGGCATAGGAAGGATCGCAGTGAGCTTAGTCCCTTGGTCATGGAGAAGGTATTTTGCCAATACATGATCCGCTCCTTGTGCGAGCGGTGAAAGTACGGTGAGGTTTTGGCCAGGGTAAATTTGGTGAATTCTTTCAAGGACATGATCGATCGCAGCGAGGGTCTCTCTCGTCTCCTCGATCCAACGATGTCCTGTAACGCCGATCGTAATTTCTTGTTTTACAGGTTGAGAATTGAGCATGACTTCAATACAATCTGGTTAGGATTTTATGATCGCGTAGCCGGCTTTGGCTAAGATAGTGGGGATCTGCTGAATCAAAGCTCGGTCTTTTTCTTTTTCTTCTTCGGCCAGCTCATCCCAATCAAGCAAAGCGGAGTGCAGCTTTTGTTCTTTCTCCGTATTTGAAGCATGTCTCCAACCAGCGGTGATCTTCTCCGTCATCCAGCGCTGATGTTCTAATTCGGCGAGATACTCGAGGTCATCACCGGGGAAATCGAAAGGGGGTTCATTGCTGCGGGCAGGGACCATGACATAGCCGACAGCCGCTAGTTTATTTGCGATGTCACGCACGTTGTCACGGTTGGATTCCTTTTCGTATTCCGGCAGATCCTGATATGGTTTCAATGAGCTATGGGTTTTCTCATCCGGATCCGTCTTTAAACCATAAACATATCCTTTCTCTTTCAATCCCTCACAAAATATCTCATGCGCTGCTTCGGCAAGCTTCTCAAGGAGATTTCCCTCTAATTTCATTTGTTGTACGCGAGCGAGGAAATCACGACCATCGACGTGTAGATTGAGTTGATCCTCCGGGGGTAAGTTAGAACGTTCAAAGGAGGTCGCGCCTGCAAGCAGACTCATGTGGAGAATGGATTCCATGGAACGCACGCCATGTTTATAGCGATCAGTTTCCAGAAGCGCTCGCAGTATGCCACGATCGATGTGAACCCGTTGAATGCCGCCCTCTGAGTGAATGATTTGAGGGAGGTTCAGCTCGAAGAGTACACGCAAGATGATCGCCCTGCGGATGATGAAATACGGATCGGGGATGGGTTCGCCCGTGCCCTCGTTAACGGGGCGAGTTATAGGGTTCGGTCCGAGGACATTCAAGAACCCCTTGAGGCGGCTTATGAAATCTGGTAGTTTCGCCGCCCGGCGTTCAGTTTCATTGAGATCGGATCCGAACTCTTCCATGCGGTGGCTGGTTCCACCTGCAAACACGAAAATGGCGCGCCCGATGGGGTGGGTGATTTGTCCTTCCTGGAAAGCGCCGTCCTGCATGGGAGCCAAGAAATAACGTAGCCAACCCAAACGTTTATCCTCCAGCGGTGTATCAAATTCATCCCAAAATACAAGCGGGATTTTCCCTGAAAGGCCAATATCCCGAACTTGATGGAGCGCATCGAGGAGTTCCTCCGAGTGTCCGAATTGGGAGATGTTGAAACTTATGGGTTTGATCTCTCCTGGTCGAGAGGATTTTGCGATTTGGGTCACGCCAAAGGATTTGCCAGAACCCGGAGGACCGAACACCGCGATTGAAAGAGGTCGTTTGGGTGGACGTTCGCAAAACTCTGTGATCAGACTGCGGATGGTGTGCAGGGCTTCGATTTCCCTCCGGTCGACTGTGACCAATGCCCCGAATTTACCAATCGGAACGCCCTCTAACGCTGAATCGATGCCGTCCAGGACAATGCGTTGAGCGACATGATTCAATGAGTCGGTGTAGCGATCCTCGAGGATCGTCCAGAAACCGGGCATCACGTGTAAGGAGTCAGAGTCGGTGGGAGAAAGGATATCCCTAACAGGATNNACAGGATCCTGAATAGGGGCTACTGTCAATGGCGCATTTTCGCCCTCGATCTCGCGGATTACTTTGTCGATAGGAAATCGAAGTTCAGCAGTCCTTGGATCCGAGCCAGGATGACCATACCCCTCCAGGTGCAACTTTCGCATGGCAGCAATCCCAGACTGGATCCCATTTCCAAGTTCGGGTTGTGATGGATTGATCATCAACTGATGGGCCAATGAGGTGATCAAACAAGATGTGTAGCCGGACATGCCCCCAGGGTGTTTTCTCTCCCAATCTCTCTCCAGGTTATGTGGATCAAAGAAAAGTAACGCTTCCGTCTCACCATCTTTAGAATGTGATAGTAGCACCGCACCTGCTGCATTAAAAGACACGACAACATGGGCGCAGCGAGAGAGGTTATTCACCTGAGGGTTGTGAGTCAACTCCCAATAGATGTCTTGCGCGGTTCGCTCCCAGGATACCTGACGGCTGATCTGCACCTCGGTCTGTCGTAAATCTCCTATGGTGGTGACAACGATGAGCTTTTCTGCATGGAATTCAAGTAAATGATTCCACAAGGGTCCCTCTGCGACGGCTTTGGACATCTTGAGGATGATCCAGGGTTTGTGCGTATCGTTCTGAAGAGATTTCGGCCACAGTGTAGGTCGATCGCGAAATCCCAACCCCGCATCATCGAGGATGACCATGTCCGCCTCAGGAGGGTCGTCTACCACACGAAGCGTCTCATCTCCCTCGATGGTCTCATCCCATAAACCACGATCGATTCCCAGGTACTGTGCGATGCGCCAAACGGTTCGATCGTCGGACTTGAAAGGTGACCACAAGGCGTAGGAGTGGTGAAAGCGAGGGTCTCCGTGTTGGACAGGCTCTTTTGGTGTTGCTGGTTGAAGGACCCTATAGGTGGTTTGATCCTTCTCAGATAAGGAGGTTGCCAGAGCTTCGATCAGATCGGCCTGCAGGGCTGCACCGCCGCGCTGCCACCAGATGCGGGAACAGCAATCAATACGCCACCGTTCCCCACGTTCATCAACATCCCGAGCGAGGCTCCAATCCATCGTAATGTCGCCCGTGACAACGATCTTTTTCATCTTCTTTTCTTCTGACATCATTGAGAGCGTTCCTTTTGATCGAGGCATTATATTTATAGTAGTAGATAACCGCTATCGGAATCAAATCCAAAACTTGTGAATCGGGAAACATTTGAGTGTATGAATTCACTAAGTAATCATCCCAACGTTGGCTCTACCCTCGGAGCGGATAAAAGCAATCACACCAGGTGATTCTTCATGGATTTTCACAAGAATGATTCTATACCTAACTTTTCTAACGCATGGGGTTAACTAAGAACAGCTACCAGCGTTTGATTCAATCAAAACACGAATGATCTACAGATGCGGGAAGGTTCGGCGTGAAATTAGGGAGTACATCAAGAAGCCATGCTTGGCTTGTAAATGGTCAGATTAGTTTTTCTAACAAATCGATCATCTCTTGATCACCACCGGCTGGGGGAATCCAATCTACCTGAACAACTTCGACATCCTGTTGTTCCAAGCTTTCGGCAAATCCTCTCAACCCTACATTTATGATGATCAACTTTTCTTGCAGGAGTTCTTCGATCTTATCCTCCATGCAGTCCTCCTAAGATTGTTTCAATAACTCACAGCAGAAAAGAGCGGCTTTGGCGCTGCTCAGGAATACGATCACACCTGCTTCACGGAGCAGCTTCTCTTGCAGATCTAATTCCTGAGGATCTTCCTTGGTACCACATATCGATGCAACGATTGTCAGCTCTCCACCCTGCTGCTGCACCATCCGTTTCGCTTCTATGATCGCGTCATACAATTCGCCCACAGGGTCCATCGATGTGTTGTATCCAAGAATAAAATCTAGCAATAAAATGGCGATAGAAGGATCATAACTTTCACTCAAGATTCGTTTTCTGCGCATCGTGCTGTCGATCATCGGATGGGGTCTTCCAAGCGTGTAGGTCTCATCACCCATGTCGATCAACGTATGCTCCGAACTTTTATCCGGATCGGTGAGTTTATTATTGGGATCCAGGGGTGCGTTTGAATGGACTACGATACCAGTTTCAGCCAAGATTTGTTGAGATTGGTAGCAAAAAGTCCCGCCGGCAAATAGTCCGCGTATGAAATGTTGTTCGGGTGCCCATCCTACACGACACTCTGCTGCCAAATCGCGCTCCTGTTGTGTCAGCTCTAGCCTCGTAGCTGTTGGCTTTTCTCTAACATGTTGGATCGCTGCCATGACCGCATCATCGATTGTGGGATGAGCATTTACCGCCATGAGCGAATCCATATGTGCTCCGATGAAGCAGCAGACGACCGGTTTACTGCAGCTCTTCAAGCGTGTGATAAGACGATCAAGTGTTTTAGCCCCTGGTGGTTTTGCGATGATCGTTATGACTTTCGTCTGTGAATCGGCTTCAAGCGCATCTAGCGCCTGTAAGGTGGTGATGCCACCGATTTCATCCGCAAGGTCATGACTGCCAGTGCCGATGGCATGAGAAATTCCGTAACCNNTCTGGCTCGTAAACTCCTGCAGTCCTGTGCCCGATGGTCCGATCGCGCCAAACGCACCTTTCCTCACGACGTTTGAGAATCCAATCCCGACTCCACCTAGGATACTGGTTCCGCAATCGGGTCCCATGACAAGCAGTCTTTTATCCGCTGCTTTTTTCTTAAGCTTACGCTCCTCCTCAATGGGTACATTGCTGCTGAAAATGAATAGGTTCAGTCCGGCGTCCAGGGCTCTTTCGGCTTCGCGGAATACGAATTCTCCCGGGATCGTAAGCACTGCAAGGTTGGCGTGGGGTTTTTCGGTTAGGCCATCATCCAGGGTGTGAAGATGGGAGACCGACACTTTCGCTTCGAGCGCAAGCAAAGCTTGATCCAGCCCCCCCAGAACGGCATCAACAATCTGAGGGTTTTCCGCGATCACGGCAACGATCAGATCGTTGGGTTTTGCCGAGACAATCTGATCCCCATGGATACCGATATCGGCGAGGAGTTGCTTGTTCTTCTCGCTGGCCATCAGGACCGCCGTTTGTAACACGCCCTTGGCTTGAGAAAGGCGTTTGTTGACTCCCATCAGGAACACAGAGTCATAATATTGGTTCTTTCGAATCACGAACCCAGAGGCCATAATAAGCCTTCTCCAAAATGCGAGTGATCTATGTGTTGTATTTCTGACTAAATGCGATCAAAGCTTGTTTGAAGCATTCGATCGGTGCCCGAACCAAACCGGCACCAATGATCGGGTAGCCGGGATCTTTATGCGCAATCGCTGTATCGATGATGGGACTTGTGTTAGTATGTACCACCTTCCGGATGTCAATCCCCACGGAGGTGCCTGCAAATCCGAACGCTGGCATTCGATATGTGGGATGTGTCGTGGTCGTTATTTTCCTCATTTCACGCGTATATTCAAGCGCCTCTTCAGGTGTTCCACCAACGAGAGTCAGAATCCCGGGTGCCCCACCGATGGTGAAAGCTCCCCAACCGACGGTCTCAGTGATGGCAGAATCACCCATATCGAATCCAGCGTCATCAGCGGAATAGCCAGGCAGGTAAAGCCCGTCCACAACTGGTGCTGGAGCGGTAAACCATTCGTCTCCAAGACTGCTGACACGGATCCCGAAATCGGTTCCGTTGCGAGCCATCGCGGTGACAATAGTGCTGTACTCGATATCCCCAGCAGGATCGGTGATCGCTTTCCCGCACGCCATCGCTAAGCCCAGGAATAGCAAATTGTGCCCAGCTAGGTAGTGTAGTGTTGGGAGTGCGAAGTCTCTGGGGATGTCCGCTTCTGTGATCGCGATCGCCATTTTGTTGGCGAACAAGCTCGATGATGCACTGTGACGATTGTGGAGCTCATCGCCCATTTGGAGTGCTTGAATGATGATGGGATTTAACTCCAATCCACCCATCTTCTGCAGCGCTTCATGAAGCGTTGGGGCGAAGACATCTCGCCAGCGTCTCAGACCTTCTAACGCATCTTCGCTGTATTCACCAAATTGTTGCCGTCCTTCTACCTGGCGGCAGAATGCTCTATTGCCAAATGCTCGGTTTTCAACGACCCACACTGGTGCTGAGGGTGAGATGGTGCCGGCCATGGGCCCAACTGCGTCGTGCTGATGGTTAGGCTCCAACTGGATCTCATCTGTTTCAAGTTTAGCTCGAGCTTCCTCGGGGCTTTCCGCCCAACCCTCGTATATCACCATGCCGATGATGGCACCTTGTTGCGCCCCACACATGCGTCCCCACTCAATCGGTGGACCGGAGTGAGTGATCATCTGGCCGTCTAAACCGGGTATAACTTCACCAGCGGGGGCGACATCCACAAGCACCGGATCACCTGAAGTGAGACGGCTTACAGACTCCTCATTCGCTTTCTCGATCTTTTGTTTGATATCCATGAGCACTGCCTTCGTAAGAATCTTAAGTAGGCACATCGCAGTCTTGTTCACGCTTTCGGTGAACGCGAAGCACCGGATTTTTCGAGCCGGATTTCATTAACTTCACGGTCGGGTCATCGGCAAAAGCTATGCTCCTGCCGATGACTTCAAACCATGTTCTTGTGAGTGCTATTTCGGACTGCCGATGATGCCTTCGACGAACCAATCCACAGAACTCATAAGATCGGCCGTCAACTCTTCACCCTCGGCTACCACAACATTCCCGTCCTGGTCGACGATTGGGCCCGCGAAGACAACAATCGTACCTGCTTCAACTTCTGCACTCACCGCAAGGACTTGATCCTGAACTTCTTGGGGCACAAGGGGTCCGAAGGGTGCCATAGCCATACAGCCATCAAACAAGCCACAGCGTAGGAAGATCGGTTCCCAGGTGCCATCGATCACGGTTGATGCAAGCCAAGTCAGTGTACCGCCAAGTGTGTACCCTGTGCCAGAGATCCAATACTCAGGAGCAAACTCTTGGGCATGAAGGGATTGGAAGCCAATAGAATACGCACCTCGGGATTCGGCCGTCGAAATGACCGTGGTAGGTGAGTCGACATGCATGGTGATGACATCTACCCCCTGATTGATAAGGGAGTTCGTTGCATCGGCTTCCTTGGCGCTGTCGCCCCAGCTAAAGGTGAACGTCACAGTGGTCTCCACATCGGGATTGACCGAAGCTGCACCTAGTTGGAATGCGTTGGCGAAGGTCAATGTCCATCCCAGGGGAAATGCAGCCACAAAACCCAATTTGTTTGTTTCGGTCATCAAGCCCGCTGCGATGCCCATGATGTACCACGTATCCGGAGGTTCGCCGAAGAAGTTGGCGAAGTTTGCACCCATCTCCCAGCCGCCCGCATGCTCGAAGATGACATCCGGGTACTTTTTCGAGAGTTTCAAGAGCTGGGTATTGGTGATTGAAGGCTGTGGCAATGATCATTTTTGCGCCTTGCTTGATCATGTTTTCCATTGTGGATNNGCATCATTGATAGGACCACCATGCAGTGCTCCGATGATCAAACAGGGCCCTTCTTCTACTGGTGGTTCGGTTGGTTCTGGCGGTTCGGGAGTCGGCTCGGCGGTTGGTGCCTCGACCGGCGGGGTGGTGGGTTCTGGTGGAGCCTCCGTTGGTGTTTCAGCCGGGCCGCAAGCGGTAATCAGAAACAAGGTGGTCATGATGATGGCTACTATGGAATAGAACGATTTGGATCTCATTTTTTCTTCTCCTCGTAGCGATTAACTGGTTACGATTGATCATTTTGTTCGTGGGTCTATTGTGATCAGAACGCCTCCTTTTCTCGATGCTTTCCTTCCTTTATTCGGTGCCTTGATAGACTCGTCCTAAGCTAGCAGGGGCCGCGTGTCTGCGAGTACCGCCCCAGACAACGAGTACAACGATGGTTAACACATATGGAATGGTGTCAAGCAAAAATGGTGAAATCTGGATGCCGCTTGACTGGAGTAGGAGCTGAAAGGCGACCGCACCGCTAAAAAGTAAAGCCCCGACAATCGCCCTTATGGGATTCCACTTGGAAAAGATCACCAACGCCACTGCGATAAAGCCACGTCCCGCTGTCATATACTCTGTCCAGTTCATCGTGTAAGCAATCGAAAGATGAGCAGCACCAAGTCCGGCTAGTAGACCACCGGCGAAGAGCGCTTGGTAGCGGATCAGGTGGGGATTTCGCCCTGATGCAAAAGCTGTGTCCGCATTCTCTCCAACAGCACGAAGACCAAGTCCCCAACGAGTGTGGAAAAGGAGCCACCACACCAAGATAGCCACCGGAATGACCAGAAAAATTAGGAGATCGAATTTAAACAGCGAGCTGTATAACACAGGTAGGTTGGAAAGTCCTGGTAAAAGTATCCTTGGCAACCCTTTAATCTTTGCACCCACATACGGTCTTCCGATCCACGCGCTCAAACCAAAGCCAAAAAACATAAGGGCCAAGCCGCTGGCCAACTGGTTGGCTCGACGAGAAATGACCAGGAAACCAATGATCATATTCATCAAACCGCCTGCGATGACAGATACCATCATACCCACGTATGGATTGTCAGAAATCGCAGTTACGGCGAAGCCGGCCGATGCGCTTACAAGCATCACCCCCTCTAACCCGAGATTGACAATACCTGAACGCTGATTAATGATTTCGCCCAGTGTGGTATACAGCAGGGATGTGCCTGAGAAGATCGCACTTGAGAGGACACCGAGCACAGAAAGTAAGGTCATGCTTCTTTCCTTCGAATGAGGAAATCAGGTCGGGCGAGGACCACAAAGAGCGTAAAAGCAAGCAGGACATTGATCACTGCATAGGGGAGATCTCGGGTTAGTTGAAGCAGATTTCCCCCACTTATAATGATCGAGATGACGAAGGATGTCAGTAGAATTCCAAGGGGAGAGCCACCTGCCAGCCAACTGATCAAGAAGCCCATAAAACCAATGCCTCTTGAAAAATTCGCCAGAAGGACGCCATAGAACCCCGACACTTGTGCCATACCCGCCAATCCGGAAATCGCACCACCAATACACATGATAGAAATCAAATAAAGCTTCACAGGGATTCCGTTGCGTCTCGCAGCCTGTGGATTACCACCGATAGCCCTCATTTCTAAACCCCAGCGGGTATATTTCATGACAAGCCAAAAAATTATTAACAGCACAAGGGCGAGGACGAGACTTAGGTCAATTCGTGTATTGAACAAAGTGGGGAGTCGTGCCGAGGGTGAAAAATTTGGAGTCTTGTTGGTGTCCATAGGAGAATGCCAGAATCCAAATATGAAGAAGGACACAATCATAGGAGCTACAGAGTTTAACAAGAGTGTGGTAATCGTCTCATTTACGATCCCGGTAGCGCGTAGGTATCCGGGGATAAATGCCCATAAACTGCCTCCAATCATCCCTAGCAACATCATTACGGGTAACAAAATCCATGCAGGGAGATACCCGAAAGTGAGAGCCCCCCAAGTTGCGAAACACGCTCCCATATAAAGTTGGCCTTCAACACCAACGTTGATCAGGATAATTCGCGCCGGTAATGCAACACCTAAAGCTGTCAGGAGCAGGGGGGTCATCGTTACAATGACTTCGGAAAATCCATAGGTGCTACCCAAAGTTGAAGAAAATATATCCTTGTAGGATTGGATCGGATCTCTGCCAGAGATCCAGAGAATGATGCCGAAAATGAGAAAAGCGAGCACGATCATGAAAACATAGCGAAAGATCGTGTTAAGGGTTTTCTGACGAACGACACCCGGTCGAGCCATTACATTACGTATTGGCAGCACTATGAACCTCGGATCCAGTCATGAGGTGACCGACTTCGTAGAAGTCTGTTTCATCGGGTTTAAAAGATCCAACGATCCTTCCACCGTATAGAACGATCAATCGATCACTAAGCAGGAACAATTCTTCAAGGTCTTCTGAGATGAGCAACACACCGGCACCGCCATCGCGCGCTTGGAGTAGTGCACGTCGCGCGGCGATGGTGCTTTGTACGTCGAGTCCTCGTGTTAGGTAAGATGCGATGATTAGACGCGGATCATGAGTCAGTTCGCGGACGATGACCATCCGCTGTAGATTTCCACCTGAGAGCGATCTGGCAGGAATATTTAAGGAAAAGGAAAAACCTAACCTTTCCATCGTATTTTCGGCATCGGTCTTGATCGCTTGCCAATCCATTGCAAGCCCTCTCCGGAGGGCATAATGCCATGTTTTGGTCACTGCCATGTTTTCTAAGACCGTCAGGTAGGGGGAGGCTGCCATTGTTAGCGGATTCTCGGGAATAAAACTGACAAGATTTCTACGTAATTCTTGAATGGATCTATTCGTGACGTCCTTACCAAACAAGTGCTTGGTACCCTTTACGCACTTGATCATTCCCAGAACGACATCGCCCAGTTCTCTTTGACCGTTACCAGAAACCCCTGCTATACCAACAATTTCACCAGGGTAGACCTTTAGATCAATCTCTTCCAGTTTGGTTTCCGTGCCTTCACCATGTGTATGTACGTTGAGTAACTCTAATATGGGTGACGCCTTTTCCTCGCGTCGCTCTTTTTTATCGGTTGTCAACCTGGAGAGTTTCCTGCCGAACATCATCTCTACCAGTTTTTCTTCGCTGGCGTTGGCTCGTTCTATTGAGCCCGCAACACATCCGTTGCGTAAGACAGTGATCCTATCCGCGCATTCCAGAACTTCCCTTATCTTGTGTGTGATCAGGATGATGGCATACCCATCCTGACGCATGCTGTAAAGTACTTCGAACAGGGCATCAACTTCATGGGGGGCCAGTACACGGGTGGGCTCGTCGAAGATGAGCAAGCGAGAATCTGAAAGTATCAGCTTTAGGATCTCAACTTTTTGTTGTTCTCCGATGGAAAGGTCACTCACGATAGCGTGAGGTTTAACCCGCAACCCATAGCGAGCAGACATCTCCTCAATCCACTGACTGACATGTTTTAGGTTTACCACTGAGTCGAGATCCGGTAGGAATAAAGCGATATTTTCCGCCACGCTAAATGCGGGGATGAGGGTGAACTCCTGAAATAACATCCCAATTTGCACTGCACGGGCGTCATTTGGTGATTGAATGAAAATCGGCTTGCCATCAAGGAAGATGTGGCCGGAATCGGCGCGGTAGAAGCCATATAAGATTTTCATCAGTGTGCTTTTTCCCGCACCATTTTCGCCTAGCAGAGCATGGATCTCAGAGCGGAATATATCGAAATCAATACGATCGTTAGCGACTACACCGGGGAAGGATTTACTGATCTCCCGCATTGAGATCATGGGGGGAGTTTGTGATTCAGATGGAGGGGGGGTCGACATGGTCACATCCTGACTAGGCGCGAATCATCGCAGGCTCTATCTGAGCTGCTATACTGCATGATCTTCAGTTATCTTTATCTTAGTGATGGTTATTTGACTTTGTAAGCGTAATAAATGGGGGTTTTAATAGCGAGATGATAAGTAAAAACTACGTGCATTGTCTGAGCAGTTTCTACTGAGCTGTATATCAGCCGGTCCTTATTATGATCAATCGATCAAACCATGTTCACGGGCGTAACGTACGAGATCGACGCGACTTTGAAGCCCTAGTTTCCCAGAAAGGTTGGCGCGGTGTCCTTCAACTGTGCGCACGCTGATGTTGAGCACTTCACCAATTTGACGATTGGTATATCCTTNNTTCACCGATTTGACGGTTTGTATACCCCTGCACAATGTAGGTTAACACTTCTGTCTCTCGTGGAGTAAGGTGTTCGATATTCTCAGATTTCGATCTTTTAGTGCCGGCGGTCTCATCGAAAATCTCGCGCACCATAGCTGGGTCGACATACATGTCACCCCGCATGAGGATATTGATAGCCGAAATCAATTCGCTCTCGGCAGCCCGTTTGAGGATGTACCCCGATGCTCCGGCTCGGATCGCCTCGCGTAGCATTGCTTGATCCTCATGAATAGTTAGTATCAGAATACGCAAGTCAGGGAATTGAGGTTTGATTCTCTTCGTTACGGAGATTCCATCGAGATCCGGCATGCTGAGGTCNNGAGGTCGAGTAGCAGGATATCGGGTAGCGTATCCTCGATCATCTTGATCGCTTCATATCCTCCTGTTGCTTCACCTACCAATTCCATCGAAGGCTCCTCTTTCAACAATGTGCGAAGCCCGGTGCGTACGATGGCATGGTCGTCGGCGATCAAGATTCTAGGCATTGCTGGGAACCTCAGCGTTTACGGTTGTGCCCTTACCGGGTGAGCTCTCGATGGTGAAACTTCCCCCGAGCATCTCAACCCGCTCACGCATTCCGAACAGGCCAAGATGCTCTTCATAGATGGGTACTGTGGGTATGAATCCAACACCGTTATCTTCAATCGTAGCAGCTACATGTCCACTTCGTTGACTGAGAAGTACATCCACATGTGTTGCTTGAGCATGTAGGATGACATTGGTCAGGGACTCCTGCACAATTCGGAATAAGGCTGTCTCTACGTCACTGGGAAGCCTTTCGTCCTGCATGCCAACAGCCTCAAATTCGACTTGGATATTGTACTGTTTGCTAAATTCGTTCAGGTACTGTTCCAATGCAGTAACCAAGCCAAGGTGATCCAAGCTGGCTGGTCGCAAATCGATGGCAAGTTGGTGAAGATTTTCTTGGAGCTCGTTCGTTGTGTCTTTCAATTCTGATATTCTCTTGCGAACCAAACCTTCTTGATCGGCCTCGCGCTCCAACAATCCTAGTTGAACCATCAAGGCGGCCAGAAGCTGTCCTGACTCGTCATGCAACTCTCGTGATAAGTGAAGACGTTCATTTTCCTGGGCTTGAATGAGGCGTTGAGAGAGCGCATGAAGCAGACGATTGCTTTTGCGTACTTCTTCGAACAACCAGCTATTCTGAATGACAACAGCAGCTAGATTGGCGTAGGATTGGATCAGAAGTTGTCGGTCTTGCGTGAAGAATTGCTTGTCCTTACTTAGTAGCTTGAGAGCACCTATGGGTTTTCCGCTAAAGATGAGTGGGATCGAGGCATAGGATTGGTGAGCAAGAGTCGATCGAGGGGTAGATTGAGGCAATTCGTCAATTGTCTTTACTCGACTTTGCTGGAAATCCTCCAAAGGGTAGTCGTGATCCCACGTGGATTTTAGGGTGGGGATTGTTTCAACGGGAAGACCGTGAGCCGCAGCGAGGTGCACTTCGGAGTTCCCCAACCCATCAGTTTCAATCCAGGTAGCATCCAATCCCAAGCGCATCACAGCAAGTTGGCATATCACGTTGTAGATATTAGGAATCTCGGAGTTATCCAAGAAGGTCCTTGATGATTCATTCAAAGTCGCTAGTTCATCGGCGCGGTGGCGAAGTGCCTCCGTAGCTCTACGGCGTTCAGTGGTGGCTGCAGCCAGGATCAGAGCAGTTAGAGAAACAACCGCTGAGAAAGTTTGGAGTAGAACGAGGCTATCGTTTATCGATTGAAGTGAGAAGGGACCCGCACCTTGAACCGTACCCCAGATCGCGATGCCAGAGACAAGAACGACGGCAGTTGTTGCACCTCGCTGACCTAATCGTAAAGCTGCCCAGATAATGAAGGGGAAGATCAGATAAATGAGTGCCTGGTGATAGATACTGGCCGAGGGTCGATCGCTGAAGACATACCAGGTCACCAGTGCAAGCAGGCCGAACAATGTCCCACCTTCGATGAGGGCACGATTGGTGATTCTGAATGATTTTAGTTTCGCCCAGACCAACAACACGGGCGCGACGACCAGTGCACCGAGAAGGTCGCCAATCCACCAAGTAGGCCAAATTGCACCAAGGTCTTCCAGGCCAGCTGACCCTGTCAGGACAAGCGTGGTGGTGCCAATCGTGGCGCTAATGGTTGTAGCAAATAGGGATACGAGGGCTAGCCCAACGACATCTTGGATGCGGTCGATCTCGTTGTGGAAATCAAAGTATCTCTTTAAAAGATATGCACCAGCCAAGGCTTCTAAGGTATTTCCGAGCGCCATGCCGAGTGCGAGATTAAGTGGGGCGCCCGTCAGTAATGAGCCTAGTAAAACACCGAGGCTAACGCCAGGCCACAATTTTATTCCAAATATTAGGAGCGCAGCTAGAGCGATACCTGTCGGTGGCCAGACAGGGGAAGTGTTGATCTGGACATAGGCCATTTTCAAGCCTAGTCTGGCTGCTAAATGGTAGACCACAGCGAGCACGAGAATCTTGAGTAGCAAGGAGGCTAAGGAGCGTGAATCTTCACCCGAGGATCGCTTCAGGAGTTGCATGAATTCTCCTTTGAGACCTTCTTTAAGGATTATAAATGAGTCTCCGAGCTTGATGAAGAGGTAAGGGCTCCGATGGTAGGAGCCCTTTGTGGTTGATATATATCAACAAGTGGGCTACGAAACGATCCTTTGCCCTTGCTCAGGACAAGCGTGGGAGCCGTCTCTACTGAATAAGATATACCGGGCTTCCACGCCTGATCATCAGCTTTATTTCATTCCGAAGCACTTTGCGCCGAGGAATCCTTAAGGTATGGCCTTTTATTTGGATCATCATAGGGATTCCTCGCCGCGCTCGGAATGACATGAGAGTAGGTAGGTTAAGCGACTTGTCCTGTTACCTGCGTTTCCTTGACCCATCGCTGGCTCACGAGAAATCCGATCAGCATCACAAC
>JABAOF010003430.1_pt1 | contig 24604 bp, 18 predicted proteins | sample 7062171 | NCBI WGS metagenome assembly JABAOF01 (sample SAMN14538628, study PRJNA623070) | marine sediment metagenome | biome: marine biome [ENVO:00000428]; feature: marine pelagic biome [ENVO:01000023]; material: deep marine sediment [ENVO:00002113] | place: India: Gulf of Khambhat ...
CGTGGTCGTAGACTTCGAGATGAACAAGGTCTGTGCGGCTGGGACGGGCAGTTTTCTTGAGGAACAGTCAGAGAAGCTGGGGATTTCAATCAAGGACGAATTCGGCCAACTCGCCCTTTCATCAAAGGAACCCGTTCGGATGGGGGAGCGCTGTACGGTCTTCATTGAGTCTGACCTCGTCCATCACCAGCAACGCGGGGCTTCGACCGTCGACCTTGTGGCGGGGCTCAGCTATTCGATCGTTGAGAACTATCTGAACCGGGTCGTCGGCGATCGGCGCGTCGGAAATCACATTTTTTTCCAGGGCGGAACGGCTTTCAACCGGGGCGTCGTGGCGGCCTTTGAGCAGGTTCTCGGAAAACCCGTCACCGTGCCAGCCCATCATGATGTGACCGGTGCCATCGGTGCGGCCCTTCTGGCAATGAAGGAGAAAAACTGGGAGATAAGCCAGTTCAAGGGCTTCGATTTGAGCAAAAGGGAGTATGCGATTAAGACTTTCGAATGCAAGGGGTGTGAGAATCTCTGCCTGATTCGGAAGGTCAACGTCGCAGGGGAAAAACCTCTCTTTTACGGCAGCCGGTGTGAGAAATACGACGTCGTAAAACGAAGTAAGGGCGGCGACCTCCCGGATCTCTTCGCCGAAAGGGAGAAACTCTTGTATAACCCCTATCCGGGAGAAGAGGATCTCCCCCAGGATGCGCCGGTTATTGGCATTCCCAGAATCCTCAATTTCCTTGACCACCTTCCCTTCTGGAAAGCCTTCTTCACTGAATTAGGGTATCGTGTGGTTCTGAGCGAGCCGAGTAACAGGGAACTCATCCGGAAGGGCGTTGAGACAGTCGTGGCGGAGACCTGCTTTCCAATCAAGGTCTCCCATGGCCATGTCCTCAACCTCTTAGAAAAGGGGATCAAGAAGATCTTTCTTCCCAGCATCGTGAGCCTCGCGACTCCACGGCCGGACATTCCGGTGAGCACGGTCTGTCCCTATGTGCAGAGTTTTCCTTACACGGTCAAGTCTGCCATCAACTTCCGAACCCATGGGGCTCAAGTCCTTCACCCCGTTATCCATTTCGGGTGGGACAAAAAAGACGTGGAGAAGGAACTCATTCGATTCGGTAAGGTTCTTGGCTGGGGGGCATCGCGCGTACGGCGAGCCCACGCCAAAGCAGAGGAGCATCAGACCCGATTCCGAGAGGCCATTCTTCAAAGAGGCCGAGAGATCCTCGGTCAACTCGCTCCAGGAAAGAAGCTGATGGTCATTGTCGGCCGTCCCTACAATACTTGTGATTCCGGGGTCAATCTTGATCTTCCGAGAAAACTCAGGGAGTTGGGAGAGCTTGCCATTCCGATGGACTTCCTGCCCCTCGATGACATGGCCCATCGTGAAGGAATCAAAGAGATGTACTGGCGCTATGGCCAGCGGATTCTCTGCGCCGGCTATTTGGTCAAGGATACCCCATACCTTCATGGCGTCTACATCACGAATTTCGGTTGCGGTGCCGACTCATTCATTGGCCATTTCTTTAGGGATCTGATGAAAGGCAAGCCATATCTCCAATTAGAGATCGACGAACACTCCGCTGATGCCGGAGCTATCACACGGTGTGAGGCTTTTCTGGACAGCCTCAAAAACGTTAAGCCATCTCCCGAAACCGCAGAAAAACCCGAAAAAAGAGTGACCACCGACAGAACCCGGAAGATATACATCCCCTATATGTGTGATCACGCATACGCCACAGCCGCCGCCTTCCGGGCCTGTGGCGTGGATGCCGAAGTCTTTCCCGAACAAGACGAGGAAACCCTGAGGTGGGGGCGTAAGTTTACGACGGGAAAAGAGTGCTACCCGTGCATCCTGACCACCGGTGACATGGTGAAGATCGTGAAGCGGGATGACTTCGAACGAGACCGGGCTGCCTTCTTCATGCCTTCTGGAAACGGACCCTGCCGATTCGGCCAATACCACCGTTTTCATCGCCTGGTGCTCGACGAACTCGGATTCGACGATGTTCCCATCTACTCGCCCGATCAGGATGAATCTCTCTATTCCGATTTTGGCATTATCGGGGGCAAGTTTTTGCGGCTCGGGTGGCAGTCAATTGTCGCCGTCGATCTTTTGACCAAAGCGCTTCTCGAAACCCGTCCTTATGAGAAGAACCCAGGGGAAACGAATCGCGTCTACCAGGAGTGCCTTTCCCTGGTCTGCAAAACAATCGAAGAAGAGAATGACCTCGAAAAAGCCATGATCCAATGCCGATACCGATTCGATGCGATCGATACCACGGGGAATGGGGAGAAGCCATTGATCGGCATCGTTGGGGAGATCTACGTTCGATCCAATCCATTTGCCAATGAAAATGTGGTCGATAAGGTGGAGCAGTTCGGCGGTGAGGCATGGCTAGCACCGATTACGGAATGGATTCACTACGTCAATGCGATGGGACGCCGGAGAACACTCAAAAGAAAGCACTTTTCGAATCTAGTCAGAATAGCGCTGACAGAGTACTACCAGACAAAGGACGAACATCGACTGGAAAAGATCTTCCGACATCACCTCCGCCATGGCCACGAGCCTTCGACTCGGGAGGTCCTCGACAAGGCGAGTCTCTACGTGCATGATTCGTTCGAGGGGGAAGCGATACTCAGTATTGGAAAAACCGTTGACTTCTGTAAGAAAGGGGCCAGCGGGGTGATCAATGTGATGCCCTTCACCTGTATGCCTGGCACGATCGTTAGCGCGCTCTTGAAGCGATACCGCGAGGAAAACAATAACCTTCCCGTCCTCAACATGGCCTATGATGGGCAGGAACAGACGAACACCCTCACTCGCATCGAGGCCTTCATGCACCAGGCAAAACAGTACCACGAGCAACGAGGTCGCCGGAGAAACCCACATTGACAAGTGGAGGCAATCGTGGCCAGGGCGATTCTCCGCTTCAGGCCGTCATATTCGACATGGACGGCGTGATAGCCGATACGGAACCGTTTCACGCGCACGCCTACACCGAAGTCCTCAAAGCATTTGGAATTCACGTAACTGAAAACCAGTACCGAAAAGCGGTTACTGAGGAAGGAAAGACCGTTGCCGAATGGTTTGTTGAACTCGGGGGCGATCCTGAAAGGGTCGATGAGCTATACCGCCAAAAGGACCGGATCTATTTCCCGCTGTTGAAAGAGAGGGCCGCCCCGAGGCCCGGTCTGCGAAAGCTCCTTTTGGACCTCCGCGAGGCAGAGGTCGCATGCGCGTTGGCCACGAGTGCCCGAGGGGTAAATGCGAAGTTTCTCTTGGATCTTTTTGGTCTCGAAGAATACTTCACAGTCAGCCTGGCCCTTGAAGATGTGGGTCAGGTCAAACCCGATCCCGAGGTGTTTCTCCTGGCCCTAAGAAGGCTCTCGGCCCACCCCCACAGAACTGTCGTCCTGGAGGACGCGCCAAAGGGTGTCCGTGCTGCCGTAACGGCCGGCATTCCAGTGGTTGCCGTCCCGACCCCGTGGACCCGCCACTATCGCTTCGAGGGCGCCATCCTTGTGGTTGAATCCATGGAAGATCTATCCGTTTCAAGGCTCACAAGTCTACTCCCCCGATGATATGCGAGGCGTGCCATCTCATTCGACGAGTTCGGTTGAGTTCATGGATTTGGTTGTCCGTCGTTCGTGGTCCGTCGTCACTTGGGCACATCAACAGACAACTAACCACTAGCAACGGACATTGACCTCGGCGTCGAGCAAATCGCCTATTCGCACGGGCCACTTGGTTTTCCGAAATGCTTCTCGCCTGCATCATTCCCGAATCTTTGGGATTTGTGAATAATCCGGGCTAGCTGACCAACTCCTTGAATTCTTCTTCTGTGATGATCCGGACACCGAGATCACGAGCTCGGTCGACCTTCGAGCCAGGATCTGCTCCGACAACGAGATAGTCCACCTTCTTGCTCACCGTTGAGGCCGTCTTGCCACCCAGGGACTCGACCAGATTTCGTGCTTCATCCCGTCGCATCGATTCGAGTGTCCCCGTAAACACAAGGGTCTTTCCCTCGAGTTTGTCTGCCTGGCCCGGTGATGGCTCTTCGATCACGAGCCCAGCGGACTCGAGTCTCCCCAGCGTCTCGGTGTTTCTCGGATCTCGAAAAAACCTGATTACACTCTGAGCCACTTCAGGGCCGACCTCGGTAATCGCCATCAGTTCCTGTTCCGTCGTTTTCGAGAGTCCTTCCAAGGATCCAAATTCACGGGCCAGCACTTCCGAGAGATGTTCCCCCACATGGCGAATACCCAGGCCGTACAGAAATCTCGCCAGGGGTCTTCGCTTACTCTTATGGATTGCTTCCAAAATATTTTGAGCCGATTTCTCCGCCATCCGTTCCAAGGATGCGAGCGTCTCTTGGTTGAGACCGTAAAGATCGGCGATATCGGTTACAAGGTTCCGATCGACCAGCTGGTCGATCAGTTTCGTCCCCAGTCCGTCAATATCCATAGCCCGTTTTGAGGCAAAATGCTTAATGCTACCTTTGAGTTGCGCTGGACACGAAAGGCTGATACATCGGTGGGCGGCCTCGCCCGGAAGCCGAACCACATCCCCACCGCAGACAGGGCATTTTTCGGGGATCCGGTAACGACCTGCACCTTTTGACCGCCTTTCTTTCATGACGCGAACGACCTCTGGAATGACATCGCCTGCCCGTTGCACGATGACCATGTCCCCAATGCGGACATCCTTCCGATCGACTTCATCCTGGTTGTGAAGGGTGGCATGGCTGATCTGGGCTCCTCCGACCCAGACCGGTTCAAGCTCTGCAACGGGCGTAATCACGCCCGTCCTCCCAACGGAAGCGATGATATTGACGACTTTTGTGACTCCCTGATGGGCTGGAAATTTGTAGGCCAATGCCCAACGAGGACTTCTCGAGACCTGTCCGAGCCTGGCCTGAAGGTCAAGCCTGTTGACCTTGATAACCACCCCATCGACCTCATAGGGAAGGGTTTCCCTTTCGTCCATCATTCTCTTGTAGTACCGGATCGTATCTTCTACACCTTTGCAGCTCTCCATCAGCGGGTTCACCCTCACCCCCCATTTGGCCAGAGTCTGGAGGAATTCCCAATGGGTCTCGAAGTTTTTCCCCCTCACTGTTCCGATGCCGTAGCAGAATATTTTGAGAGGTCTCGAGGCGGTGACCTTGGAGTCCAATTGCCGCAGAGACCCAGCCGCGGCGTTTCGAGGATTGGCAAAAACCGGCTCTCCTGCCTGTTGACGCTTACGATTCAACGCTTCAAAGTCTGCAATCTCCATATAGACCTCTCCCCGAATTTCGACCAGTTCCGGAACGGCTATCTCTTCTTCTCGGAGAATGAGCGGAATCGTCCTCACCGTTCTAAGGTTCTGGGTGATGTTCTCTCCGGTAAAGCCATCGCCGCGGGTGGACCCGACGGTGAACTTACCTCGGTCGTACACGAGTTCAACGGCCAAGCCATCCATTTTGGGCTCAACGACGTATTCGATTTCCGCCTGGGTTCCCAGAAATCGTTTCAGCCGTTGATCGAACTCTCTCGCCTCCCTCTCATCCATGGCGTTGGCGAGACTCAGCATCGGAACCGTGTGCGCCACGGTCTCGAACACTTCTAACGGCGGTGCCCCCACCCGCTGGGTAGGAGAATTTGGATCATAGAGTTCGGGGTACTGCCCTTCGAGATCCTCCAGATGTCGCATCATCTGGTCGTATTCGGCGTCGGAGATCTCCGGGTCGTCCAGCACGTAGTAACGATAGTTGTGGTATTCGATCTGCTTTCTGAGAGATTCCAGTTCCCTTTGGATGGGTTCCTCAGCCACGGACACTCACCCCTCCGTTGTGAACGAGGTTATTTTAAGAACCGGTCAAACCTTTGTCAATCGAACTGCCCTGCCCTGGCGGTTTTGGGTCGGGACCAGAGTCATTCGATGTCTATCAACATATTTGATTAAATATTAATATGTTAGAGAAAAGAATTTAGAAAACAGATGAGAATAGATAGGATAAGGGCTTTGAATAAAACAATATGTCTTTGATCACAAGTTGTGGGTCGGAAAAACTTCAGAAAGCTTCGCAAAAATAGCGAGAAAACCCTTGACAAATGACGGAAAACGGAATATTAAAAAAGGTGGTCCAAAGTGGATCAAAGTGGATCGAATTCACCGTTTTTTTTGCAGGCTGACCTGATGTTTCGAGGACGTTACGAGCATATGATCGATGCGAAGGGGAGGATCAAACTTCCCTCCAGATACTGGGAGGTTCTCCAAAACAAATACGATCATAATCTCATTATCACAAATCTCGATGGTTGTCTATCCGCCTTTCCACTCAAGGAATGGAATCTCGTGGAGGAGAAAATCCAGACACTGCCAACGATGAAGCGGGAGGTGCGGTATTTCAAGAGGTACTTTCTCGGTGGCGCCGTTGACTGCTGGGTCGACAAACAGAGACGGATACTGATCCCCCAATCTCTCAGGGTTTATGCTGGACTCAAGAAAGAGGTGGTTTTGGTCGGTGTCATCAATCGATTCGAGATCTGGGCAAAGGAGAGGCTCGCCCCTCAAATGGAGGTGGTTCACAAAAAGTTCGAGGAAATCGCTGAACCTCTCGGTGATCTTGGGTTCTAGGGCCTGGCTGATCTCGGGGTCCGCTGAAAGAAGGGGGTGAGAAAAGGCAGTATAGCGGTCGAGGCGTCCATGGTCCAACACCACCCGGTTCTATTGGAAGAAGCCGTCACTTATCTGAGATGCGAGGATGGAAGGAATTACGTCGACTGTACACTGGGTGGGGGGGGTCATGCCGCCCGTATCCTGAAAAAGAGCTCTCCCAGTGGAAAGCTTCTGGGCATAGACTGGGATCCTGAGGCGATTCGTATCAGCAGGGATCGCCTGAGAAGATACAAGGGGCGGATTACCCTCGTCCGTGACAACTTTTCTAACCTCCGCAGGATTGTTTCGGAACAAGGATTTGCCCCGGTGGACGGTATTCTGCTCGACTTGGGAGTATCGTCCTTTCAACTCGAAGCGGCACAAAGGGGCTTCAGCTTCAGGGATGAAGGCCCCCTCGACATGCGGATGGATCCCGGCCGTAGGAAAATGGCTACAGATCTCGTCAACATGCTGCCAGTTGGGGAACTTGAGAGACTCCTGAGAACCTACGGAGAAAACCGATGGGCCAGGAGGATCAGCCGACTCATCGGGAAACGCCGAGAGGGAGGTCTCATCACCACCACGACCGAACTGCGAAATATTGTTCATGCCGCTATTCCTGCCCGACTCCATCCAAAGCGAATTGATCCAGCGACCAAGACCTTCATGGCGCTTCGGATTGCGGTCAATGAAGAGCTTGAAAACCTCAGAATCGCGTTGGAGGGGGCTGTGTCTGTGCTGGGCAAGGGAGGAAGAATCTGTATCATCTCTTTCCATTCCCTCGAAGATCGTCTCGTAAAGGCGTTCTTCCAAATGGCTGAAAAAGGCTGCACCTGTCCTCCCCACTTCCCTCAATGCGTTTGCCAGAGGGAAAAGACCCTTCGACCTCTGGAGCGGAAGCCGATTACACCCTCCCCAAAAGAGATCGCCGAAAACCCGCGGGCGCGAAGCGCCAAATTGAGGGTGGCGGAAAGAGTCTGAGAAGGGTTGCGACGAAACGTCAGTTCGGAGGTTGTTCATGGGAAGAGTCATTTCGGGGCTTCTTATAGAGACAGAGACATGGAAGCGGGAACACGGACAAACACGATCATCCAAAAAGGGGAGCAGATCCCTGGCCTTTACTTTTTTGCTCATCATCGGCTTCGTCATTTTCTATCTTTTCTTCGTCTGGTCGAGACTGTGGGTCACCAATCTCGGATATAGTCTCTCTCGGGCACTCAAAGAACAGAACGCCCTCATTGAAATCAACAGGAAACTTCAGATCGAACGAGCGACCCTCATCTCACCACAACGGATCGGAGCCCTTGCGAGAGAGCGGCTCGGCATGAGGGAGCCTCGCCAAGAGGAGGTCCGGTTTCGAGAATGAGTCAGAGCCACAACAACTGGTTAAAATTTCGTATCTTTCTCGTTTTCTCTCTCCTGTTTCTCTTTTTTCTGCTGATTCTTCTGAGGGTTTTGCAGCTGCAGGTTCTCGATAGAGACAACCTTCAAGAATTGGCCGAGAGACAACACGAGAAGATCATCGAACTTGTGCCCAAACGGGGGACCATCTTCGATCGAGAGATGAAGGTGTTGGCCGAGAGCACCGAGATCGAGTCTCTCTACGCCCATCCTCGACAGGTCCGGAACGTCTCCGAAACCTCGAGGAAGTTGGCTCGCATCCTGGAGGTGAGCCGATCCTCTATTGAGAAAAAGCTCAAATCCCGGAAGTCCTTTGTCTGGCTTAAGCGAAAGATTCCTCCAGCTCAGGCTCAAAGTATAAAGCGGCTCGGATTGGAGGGGATCCATTTTTTGACGGAAAGCCAGAGATACTATCCGAATGGCCGGTTGGCAGCGAATGTTTTGGGCTTTGTCGGGGTCGATCCCAAGGGACTTGAAGGTTTGGAATTCAAGTTTGACCCGTACCTCAATGGACACCCGCACCGGATGCTACTCGAACTCGACGCTCGAGGCGGGGAAATGGTCACCAAGTTCACGGTTGAGCCGACTGACCTCCCCAGTTACAATCTTGTCCTGACGATCGATTTGAATATCCAACATATTGTCGAGGAAGCCCTCACTGAGGCCGTCAGGAGAACAAAGGCGAGATCCGCTATGGCGGTTGTGATGGAGCCTCGGACCGGGAAGATCCTGGCCATGGCCAATCGACCCTCTTTCAACCCCAATATCCTTGAAAACTACAATGCCGACTCCATCCGGAACCGCGTGATTACTGATGTTTTCGAGCCCGGATCGATTTTCAAGGTTTTCCTTCTCGCTATTGCACTGGAGGAGGAGGCCATCCAAAAAAACGAGATCTTCTATTGTCATAATGGGAGCTATCAGATCGGTCAAGAGGTCATCCATGACCACAAGCAATTCGGCTGGCTGACCCTCGAGAAGATCATCAAGTTTTCGAGCAACATCGGGGCGAGTCAGATCGGACTGCGACTCGGCGCAAAAACGCTCGATCGTCACCTTAGAAACTTCGGCTTTGGCGCTCGCACTGGCATAAAACTCCCCGGCGAAGTCAAGGGGATCGTTCGGAACCCAAATGAGTTATCCGAAATCGGTGTGGCAAACACCGCTTTCGGCCAAGGTATTTCAGTCACTGCGATTCAGCTCATCACGGCCTTATCCGCGATTGCGAATGCGGGAGACCTGATGCGCCCGTACGTGGTCGATCGGATCATCGATCAAAGGGGAAACGTGGTCAAGGCTTTTTCCCGGGAATTGAGGAGAAAGATCGTCTCTCCAAAGACCAGTGGGGAGGTCAGGAGGATCACCGAAATGGTGGTAGAACCGGGTGGCACTGGGACACGGGCGGCATTAACGGGGTATGCCGTGGCCGGGAAAACCGGTACGGCTCAGAAGATCGACCCGCTCCTGAAGAAATACTCGAATGAGAAGTATATCGGTTCGTTCATGGGTTTTGTGCCTGCTGATGATCCCAGGATTGCCATCCTCGTCGTGATCGACGAACCCGTTGAAACGCCCTATGGCGGCGTGGTGGCGGCACCGGTTTTCAAGACCATCGCCGAGCGCACGCTCAAGAGATTGAAAGTGCCACCGGGCGAGATAACGTTCGCCGCGCGACCCGAGGGAGGTCCAAAACATCCGCAAAGGCCCAAGGAACGTGACCTTTTCCCGCCTAAAATACGGGTCCAGGCAGATGGGCTCATGCCAGATCTCCTCGGACTCACCATGAAAAAGGCCTTACACCGGCTTGCCAAGTCGGACGTAGAGATCAGATTGAGCGGGTGGGGCCTTCTCGTTGAACAAAAACCTCTCCCCGGTGTGCGTCTGAAGAGGGGGACGGTCTGTGATTTGAGGTTTGCACCACCGTTGTAATGGGCTGAACCATTGCCAAAAAAAAGAGAATTCACTTTAAGATATATTTCTCAAGTTACTGTAATTTATATTTTTTATTTATTCTGCATTTACTTGGACGTTCGGGTTCTATGGGATGAGATTGAAGGACTTGATCAAGGGTATTCCTCAAAAGAAGATGGTTGGAAATCCGAATGTCGAGATCCAGGACATTGCCTATCACTCTGAAAAAGTGCACAAGGGAACGCTATTCGTTGCGATACGCGGAATGAACCTCGACGGTCATGCCTTCATCGATGAAGCCCTTGACCGAGGGGCCACAGCCGTGGTTGTAGAACGGTCAGAATGGGAAGGCAAGGGCGTTCCTGTCGTCATCGTCCCTGAAGGTCGGGCGGCTCTTGCCAATCTATCTGCGACCCTTTTCGGGCATCCTTCGAGGGGATTGCGGTTGATCGGTGTCACAGGGACCAATGGGAAGACCACGACGGTGTATCTGATCGAGTCGATTCTCAGGAGTCAGTCTATCCCCTGTGGTGTGATCGGTACAATCAACTATCGATTCGGTAACCGCGTTATTCCGGCTCCAATGACGACGCCAGAGTCATACGACATTCAGAGAATTCTCAGAGAAATGCTGGATTCTGGCATCACCGACGTCGTGGTGGAAGTCTCCTCCCATGGTCTCGATCTGAGGCGGGTCGATGCGTGCCATTTCGATGTTGGAGTCTTCACCAATTTTAGTCAAGACCATCTCGACTACCATACCGACCTGGATCAGTACCGCCAATGCAAAGAACACCTTTTCACCGGAATCCTACCGATGCGGGAAAAGCAAAACCCTGTGGCTGTCATTAACCGAGACGACCCGACCGGAGAGAATCTCTGGAACCTTTTGAGATACACGAAGACGGGCTATGCCATAAACCGACCCACTTCCATTGCTGCAAAGGATATCAAGAATTCTATCGAAGGTCTGGAGGCGACAGTCCAAACTCCTCTCGGTTCCATGAAAATTCGTTCTCCCCTCGTGGGCGACTTCAACATCTATAACATCATGGCGGCCACTGGAGCGGCTATCGCACTCGGAGTTCCCACGGCGTCCATTCAGGAGGGTATTCAGGCCCTCTCCAGCGTGCCGGGAAGGATGGAGAGGATCGCAAACGACCACGGATTGGAAATCTTTGTGGACTATGCCCACACCCCAGATGCCCTTGAAAGGGCGCTCACGGTCCTGAGGCCACTCCGCGGACGGGGGAGACTCATCACTGTCTTTGGATGCGGCGGTGACAGGGATCGGACGAAGCGCCCACGGATGGGAGGGGTGGTGGCGAAGTTGAGCGATGTTTCGATCATTACCTCCGACAACCCCCGCAGTGAGCCTCCCGCAGATATCATCCAGGAAATCGAGGCAGGGTTCACGACTCAGAAGGTCCGACCCGTCGAGGGGGAGCACCTCAGGTCGGGTGCTGGGGCTAAATGCTACCTGAAGATCGAGGATAGAAGGGAAGCGATCCGATTGGCAGTCGAGGTTGCCCGGGCTGCCGATATCATTCTCGTCGCGGGAAAGGGTCATGAGGATTACCAAATTCTCGGAGGCCGGAGAATTCCTTTTGATGACCGAGTCGAGGTGAGGAAGGCGCTTCATCAGAGGTCCCCAGACAATTGAGAAAGCCTATGCATCAGGGGTTTCAATTCACCTGTTCAGAGATTCTCGAAGCCACAGGAGGGCGCCTCGCCCGAGGCGATCGAGAGACCTCATTTTTGAGTCTTTCCACAGATTCGAGGACGCTTCAGAAAGGGGAGATCTTTCTCACCCTGAAAGGCGAGCATTTCGATGGCCATGACTTTGTTCGAGAGGTCCTGGCCAAAGGGGCTGCTGGGGCGATTGTCGAGAATGGGTATCTCGACAGCCGTGTCGAAGAGAGCCCCGAGTCAAAGCCACTGATTGTGGTTCCCGAGACGCTTCGGGCCCTGGGAGACATTGCCCGGTTTTGGAGAGAGAAATTCCCCGTGCCCGTCATCGGAATCACCGGGACCAATGGGAAGACGAGTACGAAGGAGATGATTGCCCTTCTTCTGGAGGACAAATACAGGGTTCTCAAAAGTCCCGGAACCTTCAACAATCTCATCGGACTTCCCCTATCACTCCTAGAGCTCGAACCTTCACATGACGTGGTCGTCCTCGAAATGGGAACGAACATGCCGGGAGAAATCAGAAGGCTCACGGAGATCGCTCGCCCGACTGTCGGACTCATCACCAATATCGGCGCAGCCCACCTGGAGGGAATGGGATCGCTCGAAGTCCTCGCCAAAGAGAAAGGGGATCTGTTTCAGGCAATAGGACAAGAGGGCACGGTCGTGGTCAATCAGAACGATTCTCGCGTGTCAGGCCTCGCGAGGAAATGTTCAGCGCGGAAAATCCGTTTCGGCATCGACACGAAAGCCGACGTTGTCATCGACCGGATTGAGTGGCGTGGTGTCGATGGCATTCGGTTTCGGCTCCTGGTTGGAGAGGACGGCACCACGGTCGATTTCCCCATCATGGGCCTGCAATTTGTCGAAGCGGTTGCTGCAGCAACCGCGGTCGCCTCACTCTTCGGGGTGAAAGTGGACGATATAAAACGAAGATTGAGACGATTCAAAGCCCCGCCCATGAGAATGGAGATCACCCCCCTTCGGGGAGTGAATTTCATCAACGACGCCTACAACGCAAATCCCCCCTCTGCAGAAATGGCCCTACAGGCCCTCTCCCGAGTGGTCGGAGGGAGACGAGCCTTTGTCGTATTCGGGGATATGCTTGAGTTGGGAGATATCACCCGGAAGGCTCATCGGAGAGTGGGGCGACTCATCGGGACACTAAAGGTCAGCGGCATGTTTCTTCTTGGAGATCATGCCAATGAGGTGGCACAGGGAGCCATCCAGGCAGGAGTAGATTCTAAGATCATCAGAATTGCAAAGGACCACGGGGAGATCGTGACCGGTTTGAAGGACCTGGTTCAGCCGGGGGACTGGATTCTCGTCAAAGGGTCCAGAAAGATGCGGATGGAAACCGTCATCGATCTTTTCAGAGAAGGAACATAATGCTATACCATCTCCTTTATCCACTTCATACTGTCTATTCGGTCCTGAACGTATTCCGCTACATCACCTTCAGGACCATCTATGCAGCGCTCACCGCCCTCCTCATCTGCTTTATTTTCGGACCCTGGATTATTAGAAAACTGAGCGCCATCGGAGCGATCCATACGGTACGGGAATACGTCCCCGTCACACACTCGGCGAAAGCAGGCACGCCGACAATGGGAGGGATCCTTATCCTCTTGGCGGTGGTTCTCCCGACACTCCTGTGGGCTGATCTCACCAACACATTTGTGTGGCTGGTGCTGGCGGCAACTGTGCTTTTTGGTCTCATCGGTTTTGCAGATGACATCCTGAAACTGAGACGGGGCAGCGGTAAGGGTCTGAAGGCCCGTTACAAAATCCTTCTCCAGGCTCTCGTGGCCCTGGCCGTCAGTGGCATTCTCGTGGGATATCTGGAATTCGACACGCGGATCTACTTTCCGTTTTTCAAACGGTTTACGCCCGATCTGGGATGGCTCTATGTCCCTTTCGTTATGCTCGTTATCTTGGGCACATCTAACTCCGTGAATCTTACGGACGGACTGGATGGTCTCGCCATTGGGCCGGCACTCATATCAGGGGGGACCTTTATGCTCTTTTGTTATCTTGCAGGCCATTCCCGGTTTGCCGATTATCTGCAAATCGCCTACGTGAAGGGCGGTGGCGAGCTCACGGTATTCTGTGGCGCGCTGGTCGGCGCAAGTCTCGGCTTTTTGTGGTTTAACACCTACCCGGCGCAGGTTTTCATGGGTGACATCGGATCTCTGGCCGTGGGGGCCGCTCTGGCACTCGTCGCCGTCATTGCGAAGCAGGAGCTTCTCCTGGTCATTGTTGGAGGAATCTTCGTGCTCGAGGCCACCTCTGTCATCGTTCAGGTTGTCTCCTTTAAATTGAGGAGAAAGCGGGTCTTCAACATGGCTCCAATTCACCATCATTTTGAGTTGAAGGGATGGGCCGAGCCCAAGGTGATCGTTCGGTTTTGGATAATCGCTCTTATTTTGGGCTTGATCGCTATTAGCACGCTAAAGCTTCGGTAGTGGGGAGATGCCTTATTGGTTATTGGTTACTAGTTATTGGTTATTGGGTATCGCCTACTGCTTACTGGTTATTTGTTATTGGTTATTCGTTATTGGTCACTGGTCATCCATCGTTCGTGCGAGACCCTCAGTGAGGATGGAAACGGCAAACCGAGCGCAAAGGAGAGAAACTCCTAATCTTCAGGGCATGAAAATCCTGGTTGTCGGCTTGGCCAGGACGGGGCTGGCCGTGGCCAGATTCCTATCGAATCGAGGCGCTCGAGTTGTGGGCACCGACATGCGAGAGAGAAGAGATCTCGAAGAGGAGTTTCCCGACCTCAAGGACCTCGACATTGAACTCCACTTGGGAATCTCTGGGGGAGATGTTTTTCTTCGCACAGATTTGATCATTCTCAGCCCGGGTGTTCCGCCTTCTATTGAGCCACTGTGCGGAGCGGAAAAGCGAAAGATCCCCATTATCAGCGAAATCGAACTGGCGTTTTGGTTCATAACGACCCCTATCATCGCGGTCACGGGAACAAACGGAAAGACAACAACAACGCTTCTCATTGGAGAAATGCTGCGAAAGGCAGGCAAACGAATTTTTGTCGGGGGAAACATTGGTAACCCCCTGATCAATCTCGTCGCCGCGGAGGAGAAAAACGACACGGCCGTGGTGGAACTCAGCAGCTTCCAACTCGAACGAATCCAGAGATTCCGGCCAGCCGTCGCCGTGCTTCTCAATATCACGGAGGATCATCTGGACCGGTACGCGACCTTCGAGCACTATGTCGAGGCGAAATCAAGGCTTTTCATGAACCAGAGCATGTCTGATGTCGCTGTCCTCAATGCTGCAGATCCCACCGTGGAGCGTGCTGCCTCCTCCTGCAGGGCTCGGAAGATCTATTTCAACCTCGGGGATGACCGAGGGGAAGGCGCCTTTCTCAATGGTCATCATATCGTCGTGAGGGCCGGGGAAGGGCAGGAGGTCTATGATCCGACAAAAAGCCACCTCATGGGAATCCACAACGTCGAGAACATGATGGCCGCGGTCTTGACCGCCAGAATATGTGGTTGTCCCAGGGACTTCGTTCAACAGACCTTAGAGACATTCCGTGGACTTCCCCATCGTCTAGAGTCTGTCAGGGAAATGAGAGGCGTCCAGTACTTCAATGATTCCAAGGGGACCAATGTCGGGGCGGTGATAAAGTCGCTACAAACCTTTCCGGGTCCCATCATTCTCATTGCGGGTGGAAAGGACAAAGGCGGGAACTACGCCCCCTTGAGAGCGCCGATTCGAGAAAGGGTGAAGCACCTGATTCTGATCGGAGAGGCGAAAGAGCGAATGGCTCGCGAGCTAAGGGGAACGGCCCCAATCACCTATGCCGATACGATGGAACAGGCTGTTAAGGAGGCCTATGATCTGGCGGGATCCCAGGACACCGTTTTGCTTTCTCCGGGTTGTTCGAGCTTCGATATGTTTCGAGATTACGTGGAGCGCGGTGAGGCTTTTCGTGCCGCAGTGACAGAATTGGCAGGTTGAATGGCAATCGTTCATCGCCGACTGTATCCATCCAATGGGACCTGATGGCCCGAAGGGATAGAGGCTGTTATCCGATGGTTGATCGATTTCGTTACGATATATGGATATTCCTCATCACCCTGATCCTCGTCGGGTTCGGTATCGTTATCGTCTATAGCGCGAGTGCAATACTCGCAGCCGACAAATTTCAGGACAGTTTCCATTTCCTCAAGAAGCAAGCGCTTTTTGCCGCAGGAGGCGTACTCCTTATGGCTCTGGCGACAAAAATCGACTACCACCTGTGGCAGAAACTCGCCTACCTTATTCTGGGAACCAGCCTCGGTCTTCTGATACTTGTCCTGTTCATCGGAACAAGGGCGGGAGGATCAACCCGATGGCTTTACATCGGACCCCTGTCTTTCCAACCCTCGGAGTTTGCCAAACTCGCGCTGGTCGTTTTTCTGTCTTATTTCCTGACGAAGAAAGGAGAGAAAATCCGCACATTCCAGTTCGGGTTCCTGCCCACAGTTCTCATTTCGGGAGCCATGATTCTCCTCGTGGTTCATCAACCGGATTTCGGGGTCGCCCTTTTCCTCGGGATCATGGTCATGCTCATGCTCTTCGTGGCAGGTACGAGGCTCTCCTTTATCCTGCTCGCGGCCCTGACAGCGGCTCCAATTGTCTACCACCTTATCGTGAAAGTGCCCTATCGACTTCATCGCATCATGAGCTATCTCAATCCCTGGCAGGATCCGAAGGGCATTAGCTTCCAACTCGTTCAATCCCTTGTGGCTTTTGGGGCTGGAGGTATCTCCGGATCGGGTTTAGGACAGGGTAAGCAGAAACTCTACTTTCTCCCGGCTCCCCATACGGACTTTATCTTCTCCGTCATCGGCGAAGAGATGGGTTTCATTGGAGCCATCATTGTCTTGGGTCTCTATCTGGTCTTATGCGTAAGGGGAATTCGAGTATCCCTGGGGGCTCCTGACGAATTCGGTACTTTTCTCGGACTTGGGATAACTTCCCTGATTTGCCTACAAGCGATTATCAACATGGCCGTTGTCCTCGGACTGCTGCCCACAAAGGGGTTGACCCTACCCTTTATCAGTTACGGGGGAACCTCGCTTGTGGTAAGTCTCGTTTCGGTCGGGATACTGCTTAACATCTCCTCCCATGGCCGGCATGGAGGCGGATAGAGTGATGAGACGGGCAGGCTACCTTTGGGCATTTGTCTCACCCCGGAGGCTCAGAGAGCACAGAGGGAAGAAAGCAATCTTCTCCGTGGCCTCTGTGTCTCTGTGGTTCATGCATGAGTCCCTGTGATGGGAGGGGGAATGAGGGTGATTATCGCAGGCGGTGGGACGGGTGGACATCTATTTCCGGGTGTCGCCATCGCTGAAGAACTGATGGCGAGGGAGAAGACCAATACGATTCTTTTTGTCGGGACAGCCATGGGCCTGGAATCAAGAGTGCTTCCGAAAAGAAACATCCCGCTACGCACCATTTCGGTGAGAGGGATCAAGGGGAAATCGCTTCTCCGTAAAGTGGGGGCGTTCACCGGGATTCCCCGAGCGGTTACGGAGGCGCTCAGCATCATCAGAAAATTCAATCCAGACCTCGTCATCGGCCTTGGCGGTTATGTTTCTGGACCCATGCTCGTTGCCGCATTCCTGACAGGCGTTCGAAGAGTGATTCAGGAGCAGAATGTCGTCCCCGGGGCGACGAACCGTATCTCTGCATGGATGGCTCAGCGGGTCTTCGTTTCATTTGACGAGAGTTGCAGCTACTTCGCGCCGGAAAAGGTTGTTGTTACCGGAAATCCGATACGAAGGGAGTTCAATAAGCCCCGTGAGACAAGAACCAAGAAAGGATTTTGCCTCCTGGTGTTCGGGGGAAGCAGAGGGGCTCACCGCATCAACCAGGCGATGATCGACGCCCTCGATTTTCTGATAGAACTGCGATCGGATCTGAGCGTCGTTCATCAGGCCGGAACCGATGATGCCCAAATGGTCGCCGACGCCTACAAAAGGAAAGGCTACACGAGTCGAGTCGAGACGTTTATTGAAGATATGGTCTCTCAATACAGAGGGTCGAATCTGGTCGTCTGTCGGGCCGGGGCCACGACCATTGCCGAGCTGACAGCTTCTGGTAAGGCGTCCATCCTGGTTCCCTACCCGTTTGCAGCCAACAACCATCAGGAAATCAATGCCAGGACTTTGGTCAAGGCCGGGGCAGCAAAGATGATTCTCGACAGGGACCTATCAGGAGAGAGACTCGCAGAGGCAATCTCCTCTCTCTTCAATAACCCACGAGAAATCACGGCCATGGAGAAAGCTTCAGCCTCCCTTGGGAAGCCGGAGGCGGCAAAACTCGTTGTCGATGAATGTTATCGGTTAATGAACTAGAAGCGACAGGCGAGCGAGGATGTACAAAAAAAGAATTCAACACATCCACTTCGTTGGAATCGGCGGAATTGGGATGAGCGGCATTGCAGAGGTGCTCTTGAACCTGGGGTATCGGGTCAGCGGCTCGGACATCAGGGAATCGGAAATCACCCGTCGTCTTCAGGAGCTCGGGGCCACGATTTGTTACAGACATCATCAGCAGAACATCCAAAATGCCGATGTGGTGGTTATCTCTTCAGCAATCCGTGAGGATAATCCAGAAGTTCAGGCGGCAAAAACACGCTTGATTCCCGTCATTCCGAGGGGAGAGATGCTTGCCGAACTGATGCGGATGAAGTACGGAATCGCCGTGGCGGGTACTCACGGGAAGACGACGACCACGTCCCTGATCGCGACGATCCTCGGCCACGGACATTTTGATCCTACCGTGGTCATCGGCGGCAGGCTCAATAACATAGGAAGCAACGCCAAGCTCGGTCAGGGGGAGTTCCTCGTGGCTGAGGCAGACGAAAGTGATGGGTCTTTCCTCAGGCTGTCTCCGACCATCGTCGTCCTCACAACGATTGATTTGGAGCATGTCGATTACTACCCGAATATGAGAGCGATCAGAGAAGCATTCCTTGAGTTTATCAACAAGATTCCTTTCTACGGTGTGGCTGTTCTTTCCCTTGATCAAAAGAATGTCCAGGCCATCGTTCCAAGGGTGAGAAAACGATTTGTCACCTACGGGATGACTCCCCAGGCCGATTTTCGGGCCGACCGGATCGCATTTCAAGGCCTGTACACTGCTTTCGACCTGATCCATCGAGGCCATCGACTCGGCAGGCTGAGGATACGTGTGCCAGGGATGCACAATGTTTACAATGCCATGGCCGCTACGGCCACTGCTTTTGAACTCGATATCGGATTCAAGGTCGTCCGCGAGGCTCTCGCAGAATTCTCCGGGATTGAAAGGCGGTTTCAGGTCAAAGGGGAGGTGAGAAACGTCCTTGTCATCGATGACTACGCTCACCATCCGGCAGAGATCAGGGCAACCCTTGAAACGGCCAAGAAAAGCTGGAATCGAAGGGTCGTTGCTGTCTTTCAGCCTCACCGTTACACACGAACCCGGGGGCTTTTCAATGACTTTCTGACAGCCTTTTATCAGGCTGACGTCCTCATCATCACGGACATTTATGAGGCGGGAGAGGACAAGATAGAAGGTGTGGAGGCGTCTTCCCTGTATGAGGGCATCCGAGAGCACGGCCACCGTGATGTGACCTATATCGCCCGGAAAGAGGCTATTGCCGATCATCTCATGAATATCGTTCAGGATAATGATCTTGTTATCAGCCTGGGAGCAGGGAACATCTGGCAGGTCGCTGACCAGTTCGTGATGAAACTCGAGGAAGCCGCCAAAAGTGCGACAGGTTGACGAAGGCATGGTGTTAAATGAGTCCTTGAAAACGGCGATGCGAGATGCACTGGGCAGGACCGTCCTGTTCGACGTCCCGATGCGTCTCCACACATCCCTTCGAATTGGAGGACCCGCGGACGCCGTCGTGTTTCCTCAGGACGAGAGGGATCTTGAAAATGTGATGAATCTGGTTAGAGAGTGGGACATCTCATACATGGTCATGGGCAAGGGGACCAACATCCTGGTCCGGGACCAGGGGATTCGAGGACTTGTGGTGAACCTCTCTTCTGGGTTTAGGGGGATCTCTGCGACGGCAGAGCGTATACGGGCCGGGGCAGGCGCACTCCTGAATGACATGATCGGCTATGGAGCAAAAAAAGGTCTCTCGGGTTTGGCCTCACTCTGCGGCATTCCTGGAACGGTCGGCGGGGGGCTCGCCATGAATGCCGGGGCCTGGGGAACTGAAGTGAGGAAAAGGACCGAGACGATCGTGGTCATGAATGCGGATGGTAGGACCCGCGAGTTGTCTAAAAAGGATTTGGCCTTTGACTATCGCAAGCTTGAGTTACCGGAAGGAACAATCATCGTTGCGGGAACCTTTCTCATGGAACGAGAGAAAAGGGGAAAAATAGACGAGGAGATCGCCTTCTACCACCGGAAAAGAAGAGACACACAACCCCTTCAATTTCCGAGTGCAGGTTCCATATTCAAGAATCCTCCTGGCCTCTCAGCGGGACAGATCATCGAGGAACTCGGACTCAAGGGAAGGAGAGTGGGGGGAGCCGAGATCTCCGGGATGCACGGCAATTTTATCATCAATACGGGAGGTGCCGCGGCAAGTGATGTGCTGAGGTTGATCGATCTGATCCGAGAACGTGTCTCTCGTGAACGGGGAATCAGTCTCGAGCCTGAAGTCAGGGTCGTTGGGGAGTGAATCGATCGAAATCCCCTGACCCAGAAAAAGGACACGAAGAGGACCACACAGAATCATGGTCAGAGGAGCTTTACGGAGGAATGCCGACGAATGGTCAAAAGGATATCAGGGGTTTCTCTTCCGGGTTTTCATCATCACCCTCGTTTTGGTATCCCTTGCCGGGACAACGTATCTGTTTTTCTCGGTCTACTTTTATCTTCAAGGGGCGTCGTTCCTACGACTGAAGGAAGTGAAGATCGAGGGGAGTGATCGGGTTTCTGCAGAGGAGATTCTCGGGGTGACTCAATTGGATCAGGAACAGAACATCCTTTCACTCGATATCAAAGTCTTGAATCGAAGACTCGTTGAACACCCATGGATTGAGAAGTCCAGGATCAAGCGAATATTACCTGACGGCATCCATATTGTGATCCAAGAGAGACAACCTCTGGCTATTATCCACATGGAGAGATTCTATTTCGTCGATGCAAAGGGGGTGATTTTCGATCAGGCAAAAGGCCGGGAAAGGGCACGGTACCCCATTCTCACCGGCATTCGGAGGGAGGATCTGGAAAGGGAGGACAGAAAAGCACGCCTTCTCCTTGAGAAAGCCCTCAAACTGCTCAAAATGACTCAAGTCACCAAGATCCTTCCCTATGATTCCATTTCTCAAATACATCTCGACAAGGCGGTCGGAATTCTGGTCTATACCACCGACAGGGGGACGGAGATCCGTATGGGATTCGAAGACTTCGAGCGGAAGATTCGACACCTCTCGAGGATATGGTCGGATATCTGGCCCATGAAACTCGACTATATCGACTCGAGTATCCCGGGAAAAATCATTGTCAAACAAAAGAGGACTGAGAAATGAAAGAGACATGGCGGAAGAAACCACGAAGAAAGGCCCAATGGAAAGGGGGTGAAAAATAATATGGGAAAGAGAGACAGAGATTTGATCGTCGGGCTCGATATCGGCACAACAAAGATCTGCACCGTGGTGGGCGAGCGGATCAATGGGAATATCAATGTCATTGGCCTCGGCTCTCACCCTTCCAAGGGGTTGAGAAGGGGTGTCGTCGTCAATATTGAAACGACCGTCGAGTCCATCAAAAAAGCGGTAGACGAGGCGTCACTGATGGCCGGTTCCGAAATTCGCTCTGTTTTTGCCGGAATTGCAGGGGCTCATGTGAAGGGCATCAACAGCCACGGAGTCATCGCCATCAAGAACCGAGAGATTACGGACGGCGACATCAAACGCGTCATCAATGCCGCCAGTGCCATTGTCATCCCAGTAGACCGGCGAGTCATTCACGTCCTGCCCCAGGAGTTCATCGTCGATGATCAAGATGGGATCAGCAACCCGGTGGGAATGTTGGGCGTGAGACTGGAGGGAAAGGTTCATATCGTTACGGGAGCCATCACCTCGGCCCAAAACATTATTCGGTGCGCCAACCGGGCTGGACTTACTGTGGATGATCTTGTCTTGGAGCAACTCGGCTCTGGTGAGGCGGTTCTGGCAAGCGAGGAAACCGATATTGGAGTCGCCCTCGTGGACATTGGTGGTGGGACGACAGACCTGGTGATTTTTTGCGAGGGAAGTATCAAATACACTTCGGTTCTCGCCCTTGCAGGAAACCACATCACCAGCGACATCTCTATGGGGTTGAGAACTCCGAATGAAGAGGCCGAGAAGTTGAAAAAGAAGTATGGTTGTGCCATGGCGTCGATGGTCAACAAGGACGAGACGATCGAAGTCCCCAGTGTGGGCGGGAGGAAGAACCGGATCCTGTCACGACAGACCTTAGCCGAGATCGTTGAGGCGAGATCCGAGGAGATTCTCTCACTTGTCCATGGCGAAATCATCCGATCAGGATATCAGAACATGCTCGCTGGAGGCGTCGTGTTGACAGGTGGATCGGCACTGCTGGAGGGAATCCCAGAACTGGGTGAGCAGATTTTCAATCTTCCGGTACGCAGAGGGGCACCGACCGGCATCGGCGGACTCACGGATCTCGTGAACAGCCCCCTTTATGCCACCGGTGTGGGGTTGGTGCTTTACGGGGCTAAGAATGATCGACCAGGAAAGTTCCCCGCTGAAGAGGCGCATACGTTAGACAGAGTCACACGGCGAATGAAAGAATGGTTTGGCGAGTTCTTTTAAACGAGACTTTCGGGCTCATACAGAGTCCTACCGATGAGGTGCACTGGTCTTCACGGGAGAAACAGCTTCCCATGAGACGGTGCTTCCAAAATATTTCTGTCGTCACGGAGGGGATAGATGATCGAGTTTGATGAAAACCAAAACCTTTCAGCCAAAGTGAAAATCATCGGCATCGGAGGTGGCGGTTGCAATGCCCTCAACACCATGATCGAGTCGGGTTTGACGGGGGTTGATTTTATCGCCGCCAACACCGATGCCCAAGCGCTGGCCTTAAACCATGCGTCGATCCGCATCCAACTCGGGGCCAGACTGACCAAAGGACTCGGAGTAGGAGCGAATCCAGAGATTGGGAGACAGGCGGCCGAAGAGAGTGTCGATCAGATCCAAGATGTCCTCGAGGGAGCCGATATGGTTTTCATCACCGCTGGCCTCGGCGGGGGAACGGGAACGGGTGGAGCACCCATCGTGGCCGAGGAGGCCAAGAAGATGGGTGCCCTGGCCGTGGCCATCGTGACCAGGCCTTTTCTGTTTGAAGGAAAGCAGAGAATGAAACAGGCAGATGAGGGGATCATAAACCTCAGACGGGTGGCCGACACGCTCATAACCATTCCAAACCAGAGGCTCCTCGGGATCGGCGGCAAAAGCATGTCGCTTTTGGAGACTTTCAAGAAGGCCGACGAGATACTTCTCCGTGCTGCCAAGGGAATTTCAGATCTCATCACTGTCCCTGGTTTGATCAATCTCGACTTTGCGGATGTTCGAACGATCATGTCGGAGATGGGAATGGCGCTGATGGGTACGGGATTGGCCTCTGGGGAGAACAGGTCTCTGGAGGCTGCTCAGGGAGCTATTTGCAGTCCCCTTTTGGAAGACATTTCCATCAAAGGAGCCAAAGGGATCCTGGTCAATATTTCCGGAAGCTCCGGTGTCACCCTGAACGAGGTCAATGAGGCCTTGACACTTATCCAGAAGGAGGCCGACGAGGAGGCCAACATCATCTTCGGAGTCGTTATCGATGATCCCATGGGAGACGAACTCCGCGTCACGGTAATCGCAACGGGCTTTGGGGCCAGGGAAAAGAGTGTGGCTCACCACCTTGGACAAGTCCCACCGGTGGCCCTTTCCCTCATTGACGATCGAGATATTCCGACCTTTGCCCGAAGAAAACAAGAGAATGAGCTTCGAAAGACCGCCACCGGCAAAAAGAAAGTCGAGAGCTTTTCGGACTTTGATGAAGACCGATTCGATCTGCCGACTTTCATGAGAAAGCAGGCAGACTGAAAATCCTTCAGAGACGCCGTGCCTCGGAACGAGGGATTTTCGGTTTTTGAGGGGTCTACTTTTGACCGAAACCGACGTGAAAGATGTCCGACCGTATTTTTCAGAAAGTCCGGAAGATCCTGGAATCAGAAAGGGGAACGATCAAAAAAGACTGGGGTGGTAAAACACCCATATGTTTGATCTATCCAAACCAGTACTATCGTTGGAATGTCCAATCTGGGCTTCCAAACCATCTATGGCCTGTTAAACAGCGATCGCCGAATTGTGTGCGAAAGAGCATTTCTCCCCACCCCGGAGGAACAGGAGGCACATCAACGGCGGAATCGTCCACTTCTTTCAATTGAGTCTCAGCGACCTCTCGGCGATTTTGAAATACTGGGCTTCTCCATCTCCTTTGAAAATGACTTCATCAACCTCCTGACAATCCTCGACCTCGCAAGGATTCCGCTTGAATCCTCTCAGAGGACGAACCACGACCCGCTGGTGATTGCAGGGGGAGTGGCCACGTTTCTCAACCCCGAACCCCTGGCTCAGTTTGTCGACGTTTTCCTACTCGGCGAAGCCGAAGAGGTCCTTTTAGAGTTCATGGAAAGGTACCAGGAGGGCTGTCAGGCGAAGATCAGTCGGGACGAATTCCTCCAATCACTGAGCGATCTGGAAGGTGTTTATGTCCCCCGTTTCTACGAACCCGTTTACGACCGGGATGGGCTCATTCGGGAAGTCTCCACAAGCTCTGATTTCCCCCAAAGGGTCAAGAGAAGATTTGTGGAGGATCTCGATGCCTTCTCGACTTCCTCTATCATTCTCACGCCCAATACAGAATTCGACA
>JABAOF010014239.1_pt1 | contig 24595 bp, 24 predicted proteins | sample 7062171 | NCBI WGS metagenome assembly JABAOF01 (sample SAMN14538628, study PRJNA623070) | marine sediment metagenome | biome: marine biome [ENVO:00000428]; feature: marine pelagic biome [ENVO:01000023]; material: deep marine sediment [ENVO:00002113] | place: India: Gulf of Khambhat ...
CGGGCCGTCCATCCGGAATTGAACAAGGTCACTCCGGTTAAATTGCCTCAAGCAGGAAAAACCATACTGAACAAGATGGGCGCAACCCTGCTGATAGAGGGCACGCGCGCCAGGACGGGGCTTCTCCCTGAGGAGAAGCGCAAGATCAGAGTCACAGTCCTCGATATCATGGAAGAGATTGCTATGGTCAAAGTGCTTTCGGCCATGCACTACGATTACCTGCAGATGGCCAAGGTCGACGGGCAGTGGAAAATCATCAACGTGCTGTGGATTATGAATCCCGATGCGCCGCCCCCAGCCAAACGCAAATAATAGTATATCCTTCTTGTCTACTGAAACTCCATTTGCGGATTATCCAGAACAATTCGTTATTCTATTCAGGATGAGATAGTCCCCGAGAAGCAAAAGAAGTGAAGGAAGGAGACCAAACAGCTATTTTACTTGCGCACCGATATGAAAGTCCAATACAGAACGCAGATATTCTGTTGTTGTGTTGAAAGTTTTTTTCAATCCCAGGTATTCCTTTTCGAGAGGAGACTCAGCCTTGACCAGCAGTGCTCTGGGAGAGGCGGCACTCACCAATTCAGAGGGACGGCCAAAAGAAGATCTGTCTCTAGAATGAGGAATCACAATGAATATGATACTGAGGGAGATCGCAATTACCAAACATACCGCCACAAGAGAAGGGATAAGGGCAGGCTTTCGAGCAAGATATGTTCGTACCGTCCCTTGACGAGCGGATAGCGGCGCTTTTTCCTTCGACAAGGCCGATATTATCTTTTTATTAAGCGCTTTGTCGGCCTTTTTAAGAATGGCGTGTTTGTCCTTTTCCAACTTGGGCTTCAGTGATTCACAGAGCTGGGCAAATTCACGACAGGAGTCACAGCGGTGAGTATGATTTTTCACAAAGCCGGATATCGGCTTCTCTGAATCCGCAGCCTGGGATATCAACCATTTATAGACTGTACAGAACATTTTGCATCTCCTCTTTATAAAAGTGAAAATTTATGCTTGGCAGGATTGGCTCCTGCAAGGCTTTTTGAGAACGCAGTCTTATCGATTCTTTCGGCTAGATTCAAGCGAGCCCGGTAAAGAAGAACGCGCACTGTAATCGGACTCTTTTTCGTGACTCTGGCAATATCTTTAATTGGCATCTCTTCGGCATAATACAGCCAGAGGGCCTCATATTCTTTCTTTGGCAGTTTAGTGGCCAGTTCCCATATATTTTGGGATTCTTGCTTTTGGATAACGGCTTCCTCTGGACCTGGAAGAGAGGATGTTTCGACTGGGCTGTGTTTTATTTTTTTATTTGCGCGGTGATGGCTGATCGCCTCACGGCTGGCAATCGTATACAGCCAGGTGGAGAATTTGCGTTCCGGATCGAAGCGGTCAATGTTTTTGAAAGCTTTGAGAAAAGTCTCCTGCACCAGATCCTCGATATCCTGGTCTGATCCGGTCCTATGGCGGAGAAAATAGAACAGACGCAGACTGTACCTGGAAACCAACTCCTCGAATAAAGAACGTGATCCTTCCGCGGTTTTGGAAGCCAGTTCCTCATCGGAGAGGTGTTCAAGAGTCGAGATTCTATCCATTGATCAGGCTTATCTTTTTAGTTTATTCTCTCCCATTGACCGGAATCGTATCATAGAAAATCCTTCAGTGTCATTTCGAGGATCAAAGCAATCTTATCCTATTTGTCATTGCGAGTGTAACGTGGCAATCTCATCAGGAAAAGATGCATTTATCTGTACGAGATTGCTTCGCATTGCTCGCAATGACATTTATCCCGTCACTTTGGCCCAAACTCTTTTTATTATAGCTCTTTTTTACGGCGGATTCACATATTAAGGATGGAGATCAAATCCAGCCAGCTTATGAAACGGAAAAAATTTCACCTTTCCCAAAACTATGTCGGTCAGTTCCTGGACGGGGTAGGAAAGCTCAATCCGGATTTTTTTACCGTCTGTTGAGATGCTAATTTCTTCCAGAGGGCGTAATATATCTCTTTCTTCTACTTCCATCTGCATCTTTGCCAGAGAAATGAGGCCTCGTATGACACTCTCCATGCTTTGGGCATCTTCGAGCGTTTTGACCGTAAAATTGAGCCTCAGATTGACGAATCCATTCGCTTCCGTGATTGTGAACAAGGCTGATTCTGTCTTTCTGAAGATAAAAACATCTGATTCGTGTTCTGCCAATTCTGAGAGATCTCTGGCTAAAGCCGTAAAGAAGGCATTCGGGGGAACGTCGGTCAAGATGGACACCAGGGAAGAGGATGTGATGTTGGCTTTTTTCCCGGCTATGACGTCCAGAGCCTTTCTGATGGCGGCTACATCATGAGCGATAAGTGCAAGGTTATCGTCTACAAAAACGCCGGCTTCATCATAATCCCAGGTTTGGATAGTAAAATTGCCGTACTGGATCTCTTTGTGAGTATGTTCCTCTGCCAGAAGTCCGAGGAGATACGCTTGGTCGAAATTTCCCCTCAGACAGACGACGGTTTTATCCTCGTCTGTTCCGGACCCGTAAACAGTGAATCCTTTTATGTCTTTCAAGATATCGATTTGATAGTAATCACGAAATTCAGCGTTCTTATGACGCAGTCCAAAAATGTTTTCGTTGTTCAAAAGCTGATCTCCGATTTGAGTATAGCTGAATATTTCCAAATCAAAGTGGATCACCCAATCGACATCCTCAGGGATGATCGACTTTTGGAGGGTGGAGGCTCCTGATTCGCCTGCAAGGAAGAGCGTCAACGGGATTATCACTAGAAAGACTGCTTTTTTCATCATTTTTCTCCTTTTCTTATCTGGATTGTTTTGTTTACCCTTTTATACGCAGTACCCACTGAAATGTTACATATTATTGTCGTTATATTTTAAAAAACTGGGCTAAACTTCTGGGGAAATTGGAAACTGAACCAATTAAAATATGATTTGATAAATTGGGGACAGTCCCCAATTTTATGATATATATATAATGTGCCATTTCTCGATCTGTCTTATATAATGCGTCAATAGATAAGAATGAGTTTAAGCAGAATAAATCTTTTTTAATAGAAAAAAATCGAATTTATTTCTGAGCCTTTTTCGTCTTCTTTATCCAGTAGAAATATGCGGGGAGTCCCAGTAAAATAATCACCAAACCTGCCATAGCGTTTATAAATTCGTTGATCAGAGTGTTGATGGAGATGAATAAGGCGCAAAAGATGAATAAGATAGGCGTCACAGGATATCCAAAGGTTTTGTAAGGTCGAGGCAAATCAGGCCTTTTTTTTCTGAGGATGATCACGGCTGCCACAGTCAACCCGAAAAAGATCCATTCGCCAAAAATGACGAAGGTAAAGAGTTGCTCAAATGTGCCTGAAAGGCTTAAAAGTATACTCCACGCTCCCATAGCCACTATCGAAACATGGGGAGTCAAGAATTTCATATGAACATCTGAAATTCTTCTGAAGAATAGCCCATCTTTGGCCATCGCATAATAAACTCTGGGAGACGTCAGAAGGACTTGATTAGCTGCGCCGGTTATCGAAAAAAGGATGATGATCGCCACAATTGATGCGCCGACAGGCCCGACAACCAGGCTCATCGCATCACTGGCGATCCTATCGGATTGGGCAATCTCACTCGAGGGAAAGACATAGAGATAAGCTAAGTTTGTTACAATGTAGATGCCGATAACTGCAAGAGTTCCGATTAAAATCCCCCAAGGCATATTTTTTCCTGGATTTTTCGTTTCACCAGTGTTGTATGAGGCGGCTTCCCAACCTTTATAGGCCCAAAAAACAGCCACCAAAGCCACGCCAAAACTTCCTATCAAGTCCCATGAAAATGACTCCGGCTGTGGGGAGGAGAAATGGGCAGAGTTCCCTTTCCCAAAAATGAAGACAACGGCACAGACTCCAGCTAAAGCGGCAAATTTAATGATTGTCAGAAAGTTCTGAAAGTTCGCTCCCCATCTAACACCAACATAGTTGATTGCTACTATAAAGATGATAAAAACTACAGCGATCACTTTTTCTTCTAATGCAGTTAGAGAAAAAAAGTGAGGAAGATATTTTGAAGAAAAAGCCACAGAAAGAGTCGCCATTGCACCGGTATCGATCACCAGAAAGAGCGTCCAGCCAAAGAGGAAAGCGATAAGTTTGCCGAAAGATTCCCTGAGGAAGACGTAGCTCCCTCCGGCATGAGGATAAGCTGCGGCCAATTCTGAGAAAGCCAGAGCGCCAAAGAAACTGAGGATCCCTCCGCCGATCCAGACCGCAAAAATAAGCAGAGGCGCTTTGACTTCAGCCGCTATCGCTGCTGGGACGATGAAAATACCTGAACCAATTATCCCCCCGACGACGATCCCCACGATATCCCATAAGCCTAACACGCGAGGGAGACCCGTGTCAGATGAAATTTTTTGTTTGGCTTCCTTTATGTTTTCTATCATTCGGCTCTTGCCTTCAGGCCTACACTCTGCCCCAAAAACAAATGAGTAGTTTTATACTTTTGTTGATGGCTCCAGGATAATGGCAATTCAGCTGATTTAAAGGTCTCGAACCTACAATAATTCCAGGTCAATCTCAACTTTTTTTCTTTGACGGAGTGCTGGGAGATGCTTCTCCCTGCCTGTAGATCCGGTAGGTGGGATAGGCGAAGTCAATGTCCGGTTCCTTGTTGAACTTTTCTAGGATACCATGGCAGATCGCATCTTGAGTGGACCGTCTCTTCCGGGCTTCAGTCAGATACCTCAAAGTCAGCTCCACACCGAAATCAACGATCCTTGTCCAGACGATGGGAGTGAGCTTTCCGTAATGGATCATGTATTTTTTGGACATGCGGTCAATCTTTCCTCTGACTTTCTCACCCAGGTCCATGTAATCCTTTGACCCGATATCCAGGATGATATCTTTGGCTTTCTTCCAGTTGCTCTCAAAGGTGACCAAGATCTTGATCTCATTCCAGATGTATTCGAAACCTCGTGTGTAGTTAAAGATTGATTCGGTGAAAACCTTACCGTTCGGACAGTGGATTATCCGACCTGTGCTCTGGTCAGCATCCACCCAATTCCCGATTTCAAGAAGGGAGGTGTAAAAAAGCCTGATGTCGATCACATCTCCGCTGTTGTTTCCTATCGAGATTCTGTCGCCTGTCTCGTAGGGCCGTCTGACCAGAATAAGAAGCCAGCCGGCTATAGATGTGATGGGCTGGTGGAGGGCCAGTGTTAATCCGGCAGCCAGGACACTGATTATCGTGGTCACCGAAGCCGCACTTTTTATCCATATCAGAATGATAGCCAGGATACAGATGAAAGTGGCGATATAAGCGGTGAATTTTCTTAGGGTGTACTTCCTCTTCAAGTCCTTGACGGTTTTGTTGATGATATGGACAATTGTGAAGGTGATGAGATAGGTAACAACGATGGCCACAAGAGAAAAAACAATCTGGAGGAAAACAGGTGAAGAAGTTAATTCTTCGAGCATGCTTTTGTGGATATATAGCACAGGATAAGTGTGAAGTCAAAAGCCCATACAAGCCAAAATAATACACCTAACGTTTTCCCAGCAAGCGCTTTTCACTTTGAATCCATGATTCTCGAACAGTACTTCCTTTATATGAATAGTCAGTGAAATTTAGGCGCATAATCTATATAATTAAGCATACTTTTTAGGATTACATATCGCTTGAGATACTGATGAATGAAGAGAAAAAAATATGGAACAAAAAAAACCTGTGCGGCTCTTCAATCGCAATTTCTTCCTACTCTGGCAGGGTCAATTTGTCAGTCAGATCGGTTCGCAAGCCTATGCCATAGCCATGATGCTATGGGTGAAACATGAAACCGGTTCGGCCTCGCTCATGGGTCTGCTGATGATGGTTTCAATGATTCCGTTTGTGATTCTTGGGCCATTCGCGGGAACATTCGCTGACCATTATTCACGGCGCAAGATAATCATATTCAGCGACATACTCAGCGGAGTGCCGGTGCTCACTCTGGCATTTTTGATGTTTTATCTACCTAACGCGTCTGAGCTCCTTATAGTCTGTCTCTTTCTTGTGAACGTGACTCTGGCCATTATCCGGTCGTTCTTCAATCCGGCCATTTCAGCCGCCATTCCCGATATTGTCCCTCGCGAAAAGGTATCAGCGGCCAATTCTTTGAATCAGTCTTCGGTTCAAATCTCACAATTCATCGGGCAGGGAATAGGTGGATACCTGTTTGTCCTGCTCGGCGCTCCTCTTCTTTTTCTGATCGACGGCATCACCTATTTGTTTTCTGCGTTCAGTGAGTCATTCATTAAAATCCCGCAGAAAATCCCGGAAAAAAGTGGCGTCTGGATGGATAAGTTCAGACAATTCAAGTCGGACACAGCAGAAGGGTTTCGATACGTTTGGGGACATACCGGGATCAGGGCCCTCTTTTTTGCGGCCTCGTTTATAAATTTTTTCGCGATTCCAATTGTCGTTTTACTCCCGTTCTATGTCGAAGACCACCTCAAGGCAACATCTGACTGGTATGGCTATATGCTCGCCGCATTCGGGTTGGGCACACTAATCGGCTATGGAGTTGCCGGGGGTGTAAAAATATCCAGTCATTTCCGGAGCCAAGCCGTTATTTCTGCACTCGTTCTCATGTCCTTTTGTTTACCAATATTAAGCATTTTACATGAACCGGTGCTCGCTCTGTTTTTAATGGTCATCATCGGGGCCTTAAGTGGATTTTTCAATATCAACATATACACCTTGCTCCAAATTGCCATACCCAGTGAAATGAGAGGCAGAGTATTCGGTTTGCTCATCACTCTGACCGCCGGTTTAACACCGATTTCGATGGGACTCAGTGGAGTTATCGCCGACCTGGTCAACCAGAATATTCCTTTGATCTACGCAGTCTGCGGGATAATTACCCTTTCTCTCACTATTTTAACCTCATTCAGCAGGAATTTTAGAAGCTTCCTCCGGACCGAATAACCGGCGTGTGTTTATTTTTCCCAATCATCATATCAGTCAAAACCTTGGACGATGAAATATGGATACTATACGAATGAAAAGATTTCAGTTCATTTTATGTTTGACATTAAGCTAGTTTTTTTATAGGTATTATAAATAAATTGAACAAAGGGGTTAGTACGATTTTTATAAACCACAATTCAACCTGCATTCATCAGAATTATATTCTGCTTCCATCCATATCGAGTAAAGAAAATTATTTAAGAATCGTCTTCTTTTATTTAAACTTTGGAGGGATAAAGTGAAATTACAGAAAAACCTGATTTTGCTTGCCGCGATCATTGCATTGATTTGGGGAGTGTTAGGACTGTTTGCCCCACAAGTGCTTGCGAATTTATTGAAAATTCCTGAAGAATCAATCAATCCATATCTTATTTCAACCCAGATGACACTCGCGATTGCTCAAATTAGCCTGGGAATCATTGCTATCTGGATACGAACTTTGAAAGACAAGAACCTTATGGGTCAAGCCATGACAGTCGTCGCCCTGATTTTCTTATTGTTTGGATTGGAATCGGTTCTGTTACATCTTATTGTAAAGGGATTACCCATGAACATGTTCCTCTTCATTGAGGGAATTGTTTTCATCGTTCTGGCTGTCGTTTTCTTCGTATGGAAGAATCCAAAATAATGATTTGAGTTATCTGCAGTTTGAAATCCGGTTATTTTAAGCTGTCCGGTTTCAATTCCTCTATAATCTTTGCATCCACCCAGTAGATGTTCCCGGTTCCACAGGGATTTGGCCGGTTGCTGGTAAAAAATAAATACTTTCCGTCCGGCGTGACATACGGCCTGGCTTCAGAATTTGAGGAATTCACACTTGCCCCCATGTTGATGGATTCCGTCCAGGAACCGTTTTGTTTTTTAAAATAGACATAAAGGTCCAATCCACCAATTCCGCCCTCCTTTTCTTGACAGACGATGAGATAGCTTTCATCTGGGGCCACAAACGGATCGATATCTCTGTCCTCAGTATTGACCGGCGCGCCTACATTCTCGGCCTTTGCGTATTTGCCATCGATATCTATGGACCGCCACACATCTGTCCCTCCTACGCCCACTTCGCGGCGGCTCATGTAGTAGATGGTCCCGTTATTGGTGACTGAAGGATAATTTTCGTAATACTGTTCCGTGTTGATCGACCGGCCGAACATTACGGGTTCGGTCCAACCGTCTATCTCCAGCTTGACGGCCCAGATGTTGGCTTCTTCCATGAACATCCGTGTTGTACTATCAGGCGACTTTAAAGTGGTGAAATAGATCGTCTGCCCGTCCGGACCCACGGTGAAATTATAAGGGGCGTACTTGCTGAAAGGAGCGATCCGCGGCATTGTCCAACGACCATCCTTCAATTCCGTCACATAAGTCGGCCTGAGCCTCCAATCGCTTTCAAGTTTCTGGCTGGTGAAGACAAAAACAGTCCCGTCGTTCAAGAATCCAGAACAGCCTTGGATCTCGCCTTCAAAGAATATACCCGGATCAAACAATTCAGCTGTCATCCCCGGGGGCTCCTGGCCCAGGTAAGGCCCTTTGAGTACAGGGAAATCATCCTGCTGAGCGCAGTGAATAAGTAGTATTGTTCCGAACCCAAAAATGGCGATTAAAATGATCCTCTGTTTCATGACTTGTCCTCCTGACTTCAGTCAATTCTTTAAGTTGCTTTTTTCCTACTTTGATAGACCGCACCGATCCAGTAATTCGTATCCAGTCCGCGGAGAAATGCATTGTATGATTCATAATCCTTCAACACTCTTTCTTTTTGCATGTCCTCAACGCTCTTTCCCTCTTCCATCCCCTTTTTAACGATTTCTATGGTCGTGAGGAGCATTTTCTGGTAATCTAAAAATCCTTCCATGGAAAGGTCGAGGCCATGCCCGCTTATGAATTTTGTGTCTCCAGGAAATACATCGATAATTTTCTCCAGCAGGTTCATGTACTCCTTCACTCTTGGACCGATGGATGGAAAAGACTGGGAAATCAGCAGGTCGCCCATTTGGACGACTCCTGAGCCAGTAAAATGAACGATTAGATCTGAATCTGAATGAACTCCCGGATAGGGGATAATCCTGATTTCTTCGCCGTTAAATCGCAGGGAATAATAGGTGTCAAAGGCTTTTCCGCCCTTGCCTTTCAGCGGTCCTTTTGCTCGGGTGATAATTCCCGCAGACGCCATCTCCTCAAGGTTCTGATGGTCGATTTTGACCGTGCTCTCTGTGCCTATATGATTCCCGTTCACATGATCCCAGTGAAGGTGCGTGTTGATGATATATTTTATTGTGTCATTTTTTAGGGCCTTAACGGTTTTTTCCAATTCATCGACAGCCCGCTTGTTGAATCCAGTATCAACCAGCAAAATTCCCTCAGCTCCGACTGACGCTCCGATATTCGCCCGGCCTCTAAAGGGAATGGTCATCCGAAAAATATTCCTGGCTAAACAGGATACATCCAGCTCCTTGATGTCTGAGTAAATCCCTCCCTTTGAAGAAAGAAGCTGCTCGATCTTGTCAAAACCACGATCAGATGCATAATCCAGAGGTGTCCGCCCTTCATTGTTCTTGACATTCACATCGGCTCGCTTTTCGATCAACAACTGAACCGATTCGAACTGGCCAAGGTCGGTTGAATAGTGCAGCGGAGTTTCACCGGTTATCGTTTTTAGGTTTAAAGAAGCTCCCTTTTCTGCCAGCAATTTGACCACTTCGCTGTGCCCCAAAGCCGCTGCATAATGCAGTGGAGTTTCATCCGCAACATTTTGGCTGTCCACTACAGCTCCCTTCTCGATTAAAAACTCAACGATTTCCGCATGTCCGCCCTGAGCCGCCCAGTGGAGAGGCGCTTTCCCATTTCCACCTGGGGCATTGACCAAACCAGGGTCTTCGTTTACTAATGCCTTCACACGTTCGAGGTCTCCCTTCAATGCAGCCTCATGAATGTCTGCAGCAATGCCTTGAGCAGTGAAGAGTAGCAGAATCACTGACACAACAATACTTTTTCTGATTTTCGTCACGGTTTTCCCTCCCTTTTTTATATACTCAAGGAAAATCTCCCTATAATATTATTATTGGGGCTGAGCCTCTGAGAGTCAACTTAAACAATCCTCTAGAAACTGCAGAGATCCTCGACTCCATCATCCTGAGTTAAATAGAGAAATAGGAACAGTATTGTCGATTTAATTTGGACTTAATAATCAGTAATCGGCAGAATATCTTGACAGTGTAAATTGTGAGGAGAAAGACTTCACCGGGTTTGTTTGGCTGGTTTTATACGCCAGGCGACCACCAGCCCGACCAGAGCCCATGTAATAAGGCTGTTTATCGATGAGAGAAGTATGTAATCCAATGGTTTTTCACTGAATACGTTGCCGAATATGGCTAAAAACAATCCTAATACCGCTATGAACAAGACTCTACGGGAATACTTCGCTAATATTCTTTCTGATGTCACAGACAGCATCCAGGCCGCGATAATCGGCGCAGCAAAAATACAGAATAATTCAAAGATCATTTGCCCCAGGAATTTACCGGGAGTCCGTCCTCCGTAAATGACCGAGAAAATCGGTTCATTCTCATAATCCGGATAGTCAGCGCTATTCTCGTCGGGATGGTCAGGTAAGAAATAAATTCCGGGTTCTGTGATCCTCTCCTTGAGCAGTGTGTGGATTTCCTTGTCGTTTGGAACGGGTTGAGCTCGTTTACCGCTCACCGGTAGCAGGCTAGTGGAGATAATCGTCCACGTAAATATGACGATTCCACCGAGCAGTCCTGATAAGAACATCTCTTTTTTCATAGAATAACTCCTTCGTTTTTTTTTTACTCTCATTGCTTGTTATTTTTATGTCTTATATGGGGAAGAAGGGATTGTATGATTCTATATAAGGTCTGGTTCATTGGCCTTATACTTTTCTTTAGCAAAGTGAGTCCAAAACAAAAATGTAAATTTTTATCGTATATATAGGAAATTCCTATAAATCAGCAAAAAAATGAATCATTGTGCCGGTAAACTTTTTTTCATATAAGAATCCTTTTTTAGATTATTTTAAATTATCCGGTTTTAATTCTTCGATAATCTTCGCATCCACCCAATAGATATCTTCATTTGCATTTATAAAGATATATTTTCCATCGGGTGATATTGACGGAATGGTATATTGACCTTGATTAATCTCTTCACCGAGATTAATTCCTTCTGACCACTTGTTGTTCTCTTTTCGGAAACTGATGTAAATGTCAATTTCGTCAAAGCTCCCAGGTCTGGTTGAATCGAATAAAATAAAGTCTCCGTTTGGTGAAATAATACTATGGGCTTCAAAATGTGGTGTGTTTAGTGGTCCCTGAATTGGTCTCTTTTCAGAAAATTTTCCATCCACATAAGACATATAACCTATTTGCCTGTTCACTTTTCCTCCAACTGTATCTATGGTGCAGTAGAATGTTTTAAAATCCATCGTTGTCATCACATAAGCATCTGCAAAGAAACGTGGCTCTGTCCATTTATCTCCTTTACGTTCAGTGATCCATGTCCCTCTTTGAATCGTGTTATCAGTACGACTGCCTCGATAAAAAAGCATATATTTACCATCGTACGTAATAAAAGGTGCAACATCGATATGTTTTCCTGAAAAACTGGTTATTCTCGGAATCGTCCACTTTCCGTTTACTTCTTTTGAATACCAGATTGACCAGGTGTCGGCCACTTCAGGATTTCCTTGTCGTGTAAAATAAAATTCTTTCAAATCAGGCATCCAGGTACAACCCATCTCTTTTGTATCTTGACTTGAAATGATGCCAGGCGCGAAAATTTCAGGGATGTTTCCCGGCGGTTTCTGACCGAGATAGGGGGCTTTGAGTCCTGGAAAATCCTCCTTCTTCGCACAGCCAATCACCAACATAATAATGAAACATGTCCAAACGAATAATATCCTTTTGCACTTCATAGTTCACCTGCCTTTCCTTTAAGGTTTTTCTTTACAGTCAGGTTCTCTGTCTCAAAACGCCCGATTGTATTGACATTGGCCGCATTCATTTTCTTTCCTGTGATTGCTATCATGACAGGATCGACTGACAAACGCTGAGCATCATTGACATCTTCATATCCTGCCAGACGGCTGTATACGGATTGGCGCATGAGGCTGGTCATATCATGTGAAATATTGCGCCCGGTCCGTTTGTCATTCATACCATAGGAAGCCGAATTAAAAAATCCTAATGCCTCATCAAGCTCCCGGTAGGCGAGAATTCCCCCATCAGATGCTAATCTTGCACCATGAAATTCAAGCTTGATTTTTCTGCTGGATCGAATGTTTAATTTTTCACCCATTGTGTGTTTCATTTTTTGTGCTCTGATTAACCTCTATCTTGTTATATAAGAACAACTTAACATGGATTTGTTAAGCGATTTTTGTATTTAATGTGGGGAGTCCGGGTTTATTTTTTTATCTTCCCTTTTGTATACAGGAAATAATCTCCCTTGTTTTCAGCACAGGCAAATTTTGTCTTGGTGTCCTTTTCTGCATTGCGGGCAAACTCTTCATACTGGTTCTCGAACCCGAGCACGTGCATAGGAAACATGACGTCCGGATTCAATTTTTCCAGAAAATAAAAGATCCCGCTCTTTACGGCTTCGGGATCATTGAATCCACATCCGGTAATAGGCAAAAAGGCCAGGTCAACACTGCTGCAATTATCTTCCAGATAGTCAATCTCATCGGTAAAGGGCTCGTTGATGTCTTTTTCTTTGCAGGCATGGTCGCCGGCATGGAAAATGGTGAGGCTGTCCACCTTGACAAGGAAACCCACACCTGCATCGGTGGAAGAAATCGTTGAGACCTCCATACCATCGATCGTCTTTTTCTCCCTGGGAAGGAGGACTGAAGCCTCTGACGCTTTTTCGGACGTAAAACCCAAAATATACTCGATGCCGTCAATGGATTTCTGCCAGTCAAATATGGCTGGATTAAAGTGATCTCCATGTTCGTGGGTCACGAACACATAAACATCTTGATCCATTATTTCCTCGGGATTAATGTGCCCGTTGGCGAGCCAGGGTTCATCCGCTGGTGGCCCGATAGGAGTATGATAATCGAAGATAAGAAGTTTGCTGTTTGTTCTAATCGCCCAGCCGCTGTTACCCAAATACCAGATGGCTGCTTCTCCGGCTTTGAGTTTCTTTTTTAAAAGCGGGGACATGCCGAAATTTTCTTTCAAGTTTTTTGCCCGGGCACCATTCTGGAGGAGAAATTCAGTGATTTTTTTATGCCCGTATTGGGTGGCGTAATGGAGCGGAGTATTTCCTTTGTTATCCGTGGCGTTAATATCGTATCCACCGTTGACCAGAAGACTCACCGTATCTTTGACTCCTTTGAGCGTGGCAATGTGAAGGAGTGTTCGGCCGGTTTTTTCCTCCCTGAAATCTTTATCGATTCCTCCCCTGGAGAGGAAGAGGTCAACCAGATCCTTATGTCCCAGAAAAATTGCGGCAAACATCGGAGTCACAGTCATCCCCGCTTCTTCTGCGGCGCCATTGATATCTGCACCCCTGTCGAGCAAAAGTTTGACGACTTCTTTATTGCCCGTGAATGCTGCCATCAGAAGGATGGTAAAGTTCCCCCTGAAACGTTCATTGACATCCTGCCCGCTGTCGAGGATCGGTTCGACCAACTCACTCTGACCATGCATTAATGCCAAAATAACCGGAGGTTCATCCTGCGCGTTCCTTATTCTGACGTCCGCTCCTTTGGAAATTAAAAATTTGGCAGTGTCAGTCTTTCTGAAGGCGAGAGCGGTGATCAAGGGAGTGTTTCCCTCGCTATCTTTGGCATTGATATCCGCGCCTTGGGATATCAGGAACTCGACAATCTCTAGCTTCCCGTTCTGAACAGCCAGATGGAGGGGCGTTAGCCCTTTGTCTGACTTCATGTGGATGAGTTCTTTGTTATTCGAGATAAGCGTCTTGACTCTGGCGACATCCCCCTTCTGGATGGCATTATGAAGGTCGTTGCCCAGGAGTACCACGGTAAAGAAGAGTAGAATAACGATGACCAGAATAATGATTGTTTTAGAATTCATCGAAGTTCCTCCTTCAATATGATTTTTGAAACAAACTCATTATTTCCAAAGGTAAATATAGTGCATTTCAAAGGGGAAAAAAGAGAGAATTGACGAAGCGGACGGAATAATTGATGAATTCCCTGATATTCTGTACGACTGATCCTTGAAAAGAAGTCGGATTTAGACTTTAATTCAAGACATGAGATCTCTTTTCTTGTAAAGTAAAAACCACACGATCTGGAAGGTCATGCCACACGCGATTCATTTATTTTTCAACACCTGGGGAAACCCAACGAATTATTTTAATAAACAATTGTAATATCTATTGCTCACTATAAATCAATTTTTTGCCGGTTTGATTATCCACGCAATGACTGTACCTGCCAGCGCCCAGGTTATGACATTGTTTATAGCAGAAATGATTGTATAATCCATTGGGTAATTATTGAATACTCTATTTGACAAGTCACTGAAAATTGCTAGAAAGACTCCAAATAGCAAAACAATAAAGACTCTCTGCCAATATGTGTACATTTTTTTTTCACTGATTATCGATAATATCCAGGCTGGTATCATCGGAGTCGTAAAAGCAATTAGGAGAGCAAGTACCAATTTTTCTAATCCAACTTCTTCTTCACCGACTTTCTGGTAGATTATTCCGAAAATTGGGCCACTTTCATGCCTGGCGTGATAAGCTGATTCTCCTTGAGCCAAACTGGGATAATAATAATAACCACTTTCAGAAATGTTTTCACTGACTACATTAAAAACCGTATCTTCATTCGGTATTTCCTTGATTGTCATATCACGGAAAGGGAGGACTCCATATGAGATAATGATCCATACAACCATGACAACTCCGCCGAATAAACCTGCAATGATAATTTTTCTGTTTTTCATTATTTTACTTCCATTAATTTAAATTGCGATTCATCATTTTTTGACTCACATAACACAAATACAATGGACAATAAAATTCCAACAAATATGGCTTTAGGTTTTATGGTTTTTCTTCTTTACTTCAATTCTTTTGGTTTAAGATTATCTATGATTTTTGCATCCACCCAGAAGATCTCCCAGTTACCATTTCTCGGACTTGAAAAAAAGAAATATTTCCCATCCGGCGAAACATACGGCTTAGCCTCGCTGGCACTAGAATTAACAATATCTCCTACATTTTTAACCTCAGTCCAAGTTCTGTCTTTTTTTCGAAAACTTATGTAAATATCATGGCTCCCATATGAATCTGGACGTTCGTTCGAGTTGAATAAGATATAACTCTCATCAGGGGCAATAAAAGGATTACCTTCATTGTATTCGCTGTTTACCAGATGACCAAGATTTTGCGGTTCTGAAAAAATGCCTTCCTTTAAGGTGGATAGATAAATATCTGTACCTCCTTTTCCTCCGTCTCTGTCTGAATAGAAATACAATGTTCCGTCCGATGTTACAGAAGGAGCCCTCTCATGATATTCAGAATTAATAATGGGTCCTAGATTGTAAGGTTCACTCCATACTCCTGTCGAAACAATATCGGATGCCCAGATGTCACTATTGTATATTGTCTCACCTTCTTTTTCATGTGATTCAACGATGACAAAAAATAGTTTCTTCCCGTCCGGAGATACAAATGGATACCTTATTTCATATTTTTCGATAAACTCAGGGATGTATGGTTTTGTCCACCGATTGTTTTCTTTCTTTATAAAAAATGTAGAAAATTGCCTGGGCGGAGTGATGAGAGTTATAAATAATGACCTCCCATCTGGGGAAAAAATTGGTGATTGCATATGTTCATAATTGCGTAGAATTTCCGGCTTAAACACAGAAGGGATTATGCCAGGGGGTTCCAGGCCAAGATAATCAATTTCAGGCTGTGATGTACATCCTATTGTGAACATTAGTAAAAACATTAAAAAAAAGAGAGCAGAATTATAATTAACATTTCTCATCGCAGCATTCTCCTTTTTTTGTTTTGGTGTTTCGAATACAGCGATTCCCAGACATGGAAATCCATCTCGCCTGGAGAAATAACATTCCCTGCCATCAAGCATAAAATATAGTGCATTTCAAAGGGGGAAAAAGAGAGAAATGACGAATTGGTTGGAATAATTGATGAATTCCCTGATTTACTGTACGAGTTACCCTTGAAAAGAAGCCGGATTTAGACTCTAATAAAGAGCATGAGATCTCTTTCGGGGAGAAGTTTCCTCAAAAAAATCTTGACCGTGCGAGTCGCCTACCACTTCGGCTTCTGGGCCTTCTTCTTTATTCTAATGCTCATAACGCCTGAAAAAGAAGGCGTGACGCTTTCGATGAAAGCCATGACCGGCTTGAGAATTGTTTTGCTCGGGCTTTTCCCGGTATATTTTCACTTCTTTGTCCTCGAAAAATTTTTCTACAGAAAAAAGTATGTGATTTATGCTGCTCTGTTCATCTCGACAATGGCTCTTTACATCTATCTGTTCACGTCATTCTCCCCATTTGTTTTTAACGGGAAAATTGACTATTACAGCAGCGCGGCTTTCATCTTTTTTATTGTCCTGATTGCCACTTCCCTCAGAGTCATTAAACGCAGCATCAACGAGCGGTTTCTTCTGCAGGAGATTAAAAGCAAACAGGTCCAGACTGAACTCGAATTGCTGAAAACGCAGATCAATCCGCATTTTCTGTTCAATACACTGAACAACCTGTACGGAATGGCCCGCAAACAGGAAAAAACCACGGCAGACGGGATCGCCAGATTATCCCATCTCATGCGCTACATGATCCATGACAGCCAGGTGGACAGGATCAGCCTGGATAAGGAGATCGACCAGATAAAAAGGCTTATCGAACTCCAGAAACTGCGTTTTTCCAAGGAGGATAAAATCGACATCGATTTTAAGATAGAAGGCCTAACAAAGACTGTCCTGATTCCTCCTATGCTCATGATTCCTTTCGTGGAGAATGCATTTAAGCATGGCATAAGCCTCAAAGCTCCTTCTTTTATCCATATCCGATTAAAAGCGGAGCCGGAGGTCCTTCAGCTCTCCATCAGGAATAGCTGCCATGATATTCCCAGCCAAAAGAACGAATTCAACTCAGGAATAGGATTGCAGAATGTCAAACGCAGGCTGGAACTCCTGTATCCGGATTCCCACGAACTGATTACTCGCAAAACCGGGGATATTTACGAGGTCAAGCTGGTTCTTGAGAGCAAGAAAAGGGAGTCCTCATGAAGTGCCTGGTCATAGACGATGAGCCAAAGGCTTTAGAGATACTCAGCGATTACATCGAGAAGGTCCCGGACCTGGAGTGTACCGGAACATTCCGGGACCCGTTGAAAGCCCTGAATCATATCCAGAGCCATCCCGTTGATTTGCTCTTATTGGACATCAACATGCCGGATCTCAGCGGGATTCAATTCCTGAATGCTCTTGAGCATCACCCTCTTGTCATATTTACGACAGCTTACTCTGAATATGCGCTGGATAGTTACGATTATGACGCGGTGGACTATCTGCTGAAGCCCATCGAGTTTGACAGGTTCCTCAAAGCTGTGAATAAAGCCTCTAGACGGTATAAGGAGAAAAAAAAGGAAAGAGTGCCTCTGAGAGGAGACACCATATTCATCAAAAGCGGTACGGATTACCACAAGCTCGACACACGCAACATTCTCTATATCAAAGGATCAGGCAATTACCTCACATTTGTAACGCTCAACAAGGAGATATTGACACTGCTCACGATGAAAGAGGCACTGGAACTTCTGCCGCCTCAATTCCACCGCATTCACAAATCGTATATCATCAATTTAGACCATGTGGAATTGATTGAGGCCGAGGAAGTGAAGGTCAAAGACCAACGGATTCCCATCGGGGATCACTATCGGGACAGTCTTTTTCGCGTCATTAAGAATAAAAAATTGAAAGACTGAACCGGCTTTGAGCTTCAGGCTCATTCGGCAATTTGATTAGTTGGAAAATTTTTCCGCGTAATGGCTTCTTTCAAGAAATCCTTTATAATCTGTAATCTTTAGAATTTCATCTATCGCTTTTTTCTTGTCTACTGCATTCTCGTAGTATGATTCAACGATCAGGGCGCCCATTATATAGCCAAGGTCTCTGGGCTGGCCCGGGTCTTTTGGCTTCGAAAACAGCCAGTCGCCGAATTCGCGGTTGTGCATCTCCCCCTTAAAACGTTTCCAAATATTCTTCTCGTCTTTCTTTAAATAATTATAGACTTCTTTTTTGCTGTATTCGCCAGAGATAAGATGAGTCAGATACTCAGCCACACCTTCGCGGATCGACACGGCGAGGAGGCTTTGCTTATCTTCGTAGATCGAATGGTATTCCTCTATTCCGATTGCCAGGAACTGCTGGACGTGGATCAGTTCGTGAATAATGGTCAGTTTCAGATCTGCAAGACGATCAGGAGAGGGAGACCGGGAAAAGGCGAGACGTATTCCGACCTCGGATGGTTCCGCGTGAAGTCCGCCGCTGATCCCGACTATATAGTATATGGGAATGAACACCGGTTTCGGGAAAATCTTTTTCATGTTCTGCAATGCCTTGCGTATGTTATCCTCCTGGGAAACGAGCAGGCTGGGAAGCTCGGGAAGAGTGAGATAGGACTTTCTGTATTTTTCGAACCTATCAACAAAATCCTTTAATTCGAATCCGACATCCTCCATGTAGTTTTTCAAGCCGGGAGAGGCTTTGTCCAGGTATTCTTTCTTCAAGGTTTCCGCCAGATCGGCTCCATCATTGATCATCTTGAATGCTTTTAAGAAATTATGCAGATCATCATAAATGAATTTTATTTCTTCAGGGTCGTAGACAGGTTCGATCCCCAACTGCGCCCGCACTGGCAGGGATACCAAGAGAAGGATTATTGTGGTGAAAATAATGCCTTGAGATAAGTGTCGCATTTATGGCCCTCCTTGAATTTGTGGAACAGCTCAAAACCTGGTGAAAAAACAGATGAAGAAGATTACCATAGACTGTCTCTGTATTTCAACTCCGAATTTCTTCAGTGTGCTTGGAGAATCATAATTGAATATTTCTAATATATGCTCATTAGATAATATGTTCTTAGGGGTGAAGTGTAGCCATTTCCTATTTTTGTCATTACGGGCATATTAGTCACAAAATGTTGGTGACAATATATGTATTTTTAATTAAATAAACAACATAGAGTTGATTTTTAGTGTGTTTATTGAAATGGTTCAATAAAGACAATAAAATGTGCTTTCTCAGATGCATTTCAAGTCGAAGTATTTTCTTTATTAATAATGATATATATTCTGAATACTTAAATGAACAAAAGAGAAATACCAACATTTTGTGAGTATTATGCCCATTGCGAGCGCAGCGTGGTAATCTCATTAGGAAAAAATATATTTGTTTTTACGAGATTGCCTCGCTCTTAAGGCTCGCAATGACAATGCAGAAGTATTTATTGTGTTATTGATAGTTAATTTTTCTCAATCACATCATCCATTCAGCACAGGCCGTCTTCGTATCTTGGGGTGGTGCCACTGTGGCATCCGCTCTCAAATCATCCAAAGAATCCACCATGGCAGTACTCGAGCGCTCGGCAATTGATTACTGTTTACAATAAGGAGAAATTATTCGGATTTTGCAACCTTTTTCAAGGAAAAAGCGTCTTATATATGTACTTATAATAAACAGATATAAGAGGAGAGAAAAATGGCCAAGCTTTCAAAAAACGAAGAATTTATTCTGCTCTCTATCTTTAAATTAAAAGACAACGCCTATGGTGTCACCATCCGGAGAGATTTCATGGAAGCCACAAATCAGACGCTTCACTTCGGATCCCTCTACAACACTCTGGAACTGCTGATGAGTAAGAGTTTGGTTACCTGTTGGGAAAGCCCTCCTGGCTCGAAGAGAGGGGGCCGGAGAAAGAAACTCTACTATCTGACACCTGAAGGAAAAAAGGCCTTAAAAGAGGCCCAGGTTGTCTATCGCTCGGTATGGAAGAAGGTCCCGGATTTGGAATTCGAAGAGGAATGATCGATGGAAAACCGAGACCATAAACTCTCCCGTTTCGCCTGGTGGATACTGAAGAAACTCAGTGTCTATTCCAACAGGTATCTCATCAAGGAAGATCTGGAGGAAGAATACCTGAATCTTTGTCAGACTCAGGGGAAGCGCAGAGCCAGGCGCTGGTTGCGGCGGCAGACGCTTCTTGCTGTCGGTTTTTATGTGAAATACTTGTTCAGTTGGAGAAATCTTATGCTGAAAAATTATATAAAAGTAGCATTCAGAAACCTTAAACGAAATAAGGGCTATTCGGCCATCAATATCACAGGATTGGCTGTGGGGATAGCCTGCTTTATCTTGATGTTTCTTTATGTTCGGTTTGAGCTGAGCTTTGACAATTTTCATAAAAACGGTGATCAGATTTACCGGTTCTATAAAAAAAGACAGGTCCAAGGCACGTTCTACCTGGGCAATCCTTATTTCACCACGACTCCTGCCCCCCTGGCACCGACCCTAAAAGAAGAATATCCTGAAGTTGTCAATGGCACACGCATAAGCAGTCTTAAAAATGTTCTCCTGATTCGTCAGGAAAAAAAATTCTATGAGCGAGGATTCTGGGCGGATAATCAATTTTTGAAAATCTTCTCTTTTACTTTGCGTCAAGGAAATCTCGAGAAGGCCTTGGCTGAGCCCGATTCGATGGTTGTGACGCAAAGACTGGCAGAAAAGTTTTTCGGGTCTGAGGATCCAATGGGTGAGATTTTTACCTTTCGCAATACCGATTTTCGTGTGACCGGAATTCTGGAAAATATCCCTGCTCATTCCCATCTATGTTTTGATTTTCTGGTCTCCTTCATCAACCTCAAAGATCTGCGGAGGCAAGGATTGGAGGATTGGTACAGCAACAGTGATACCACGTATATTCAGCTTCAGCAGGGATATGACTATAGAGAACTGGAAAACAAGCTGCCCGTTTTCCTGGATAAATATGCTCCCAAAAGATATGCGAATTATGCTGGCTTTTTACAACCGTTAAAGAAGATCCATCTTCACTCTTATTTTAACTTTGATATTGCCGTAACCAATGATATCAACAATATCTATCTATTCACGGCAATTGCCCTGATCATCCTGATCATTGCTTGTATCAATTACATGAATCTTGCAACAGCCAGGTCTTTCCAGCGAGCCAAAGAAGTGGGGATGCGAAAGGTCGTGGGAGCGGCGCGGCAGCAGATCATCAGGCAATTTTTAGGAGAAGCCGTTTTTCTGGCGGGGCTTGCCCTGCTCGGCGCTCTGGCCTTGGTCAAATTTATTCTACCCCTGTTTAATTCATTCACCCAGCAAGACCTTCAATTGAATATTCTTACGGATCCCGGAATCATTTTGGTTCTTTTTGCCATTATGATTCTCGTGGGCCACATTTCCGGCAGTTATCCGGCCGTTTTTCTGTCAGCTGTTAACCCGATCAAAGTATTAAAGAAGGAAGCTTTCGGACCACGCAAAGGCACCTTCATGCGGAACGTCCTGGTTACTTTCCAATTCAGCGCCTCGATCATCCTCATCGTCTGTACGATAGTAGTTTACAGCCAGTTGACATTCATTAAAAGTAAAGATGTAGGTTTTAGCCGGGAACATGTCGTCACCGTAAGAATAAGAGATAACGTCATTAATAAAAATATTGAGAGCATAAAAAACACTCTGGCCCAACATCCGAATGTTAAAAATATCTCTACCTCTGACTCCCTGCCCATAGATATTGCCAACCGATCCGATTTCACTGCAATAAATGAAGCGAAACAGGAAGTGAAAGTTTCCGTCTATCACGCCTCCATTGATTTTAATTATCTGGATACTTTTGACATTAAGCTCTTACTGGGAAGAAACTTTGCCCCGAAATTCAGTATGGATAAAGAACAATCTTTGATCCTCAATGAGACGGCGGTCAGGCATTTGGGATGGGAGAATCCAATAGGGAAGAGAATGCAGTCCGGTGGAAAGGACTTTGTCGTCATTGGGGTGGTTAAAGATTTTCACTACCAACCTCTGCATCTTCCCATCGAGCCCATGGCTCTTCGCATGAAAGAGGACTGGCATTCGCAGCTCGCAGTCAGAATTAAGCCGGAAAACGTCCCCCAAACTATTGCCTTTCTGAAAAAGACCTATGAACAGTATAATCCTCGTCATCCCTTTGATTTTACCTTTCTGGGCGATTCATTCAATCGGATCTATCAGGAGGAACAAAAATTCGGTTCTCTATTTCGTATATTTTCTTTCCTGGCCATATTTATTGCCTGTCTGGGACTGTACGGCCTGGCATCCTTTACCGCGGAAAGACGCACCAAAGAAATCGGCATCCGCAAGGTTCTGGGCGCTTCGATTTCAGGGATTTTTATGTTTCTTTCACGGGGATTATCAAAATGGGTGCTTTTGGCCAATATCATAGCCTGGCCGGTCGCCTATTATTTCATGGACAGATGGCTGCAGAACTTCGCCTACAGGATTGGGCTGAGTGTCTGGATTTTCATACTTTCCGGCCTGGCGGCTTTCTGTATTGCCTTGTTCACCGTCAGCTACCAGTCCATCAAAGCGGCAACTGCCAATCCGGTCGATTCGCTGCGGTATGAATAGAACGGCCACAAAAAGGATTCATTAACAAAAAAGAAAAAATATTATGTTTCATGTTGTCCTATGCTGGATGTGTAGTCCCAGGGATTGACAGCAAAATATTAACTCCCCAGATTGAATCTTCATTAAGCGTAAGTCTTTGAAATATTTTTTTCCCGCATTTGAGTCAACTTTTTTATCATACTTTTCGTTTACAAATATTGAGAGATTGTTTAATATATAAACAATCTATTTGATTGAGGAAAAAAGATGCAGCACGAAGAGGAAAATAAATGATAAAGTCCTTAACACGGCAGGAAGTGCTTATTTTACTATCGATCTTTCAGCTCAAGGATGAGGCTTATCTGGTTTCTATCCGCAAAAAGCTGAAGGAGATCACGGGAAAGGATTGGTCGATGGGGGCGGTCTACGTTCCTCTAGACAGGCTCAGAAGATTGGGCTACCTGGATACGCGGATTGGTAAGCCGCAGGCCAAACTAGGAAGAAAAAACATCAAGTACTATCACCTGACTAGACAGACCTTTAAAGCATTGGCAGAGATTAAAGAGGTGAATGAACAGGCTTGGCTCGGATTCTCTGAGAGGGCGTATAAGACTTCAAAATAACAATGCGAAATAAAAAGAAAAATCCTCCTCTGCTTGCTGTATGGTTGATAAAGCATATCTTCCCAGATTACGATCAGATCTATCTTACCGAGGATTTTGAAGAGATATACCGGGATCTTCTGAAAGAAAAAGGGCAAATTCCAGCTTGGTGTTGGTGCTGGGGACAATTTTTTACATCCCTGCCAAGATTTATCATTCATTCCATTTACTGGAGGGCAGTTATGCTGAGAAATTATTTTAAGATTTGTTTTCGTAATATTTTCAAGCACAAATTCTTTTCCGTCGTCAATATCTCCGGCCTGATAGTGGGGATGACCTGCTGTGTGCTTATCCTGATGTGGATTCAGGATGAATTCAGCTATGACCGGTTTCATAAAAATGCCGATAATATTTACAGAGTTCTTTCCCGTAGCCAAGGACCGGACGGCTCCCATTTTTTATGGCCTGGAACCCCCGGCCTTTTGGCGCCGACGCTTAAAGCCGAATATCCTGAGATTGAAAAAGGCGTTCGCGTCGTTCCCCAGATTCGCTGCCCGTTAGGGTATGAAGACAAGAAATTTTACGAGAACTGCTACGCCACAGAATCCACGTTCTTTGACGTTTTCAGTTTTTCGTTTGTCCAGGGAAACGCTCAATCCGCACTGCAGTCTCCTGGCTCGATCATTCTGACAGAAACAACGGCCCGGAAGTATTTCGGCAGTGAGAACGCGCTGGGAAAGAACCTCAACCTGATTTTTTGGAAGAGGCATCTCCTTAAGGTAACAGGTGTGATCAAGGATATTCCATCCAATTCCCATCTTCAGTTTGACTGTCTGATTCACTTCTCTGTATTGAGAGCGGTGGGCTGGGATGTTGACGTCTGGGGAGGAACCAATTATCAGTCCTATGTCATGCTCAGCGACAAAACCGGTTATAAGGATACAGAAAATAAGATCAAGGATATTTACAAACAGCAAGATCCAAAAACTACAGCGACTGTCCAGCTTGAACCCATCACACGGATTCATCTTCACAATCCCAACGGCGGGGGATTGATTACCTATATCTATATCTTTACAACCCTGGGAATATTTATTTTGCTCATAGCCTGTGTAAATTATATGAACCTGTCCACAGCTCGTGCCTCATCAAGGGCTAAAGAAGTGGGACTCAGAAAAGTGGTAGGAGCCAAACGCCTTCAATTGCGAACTCAATTCTTAGGTGAATCAACCCTCATGGCTGGAGTGGCTCTGATCCTTGCCATAATTCTGGCCTGGATGTTTCTTTCCTCGTTTAATAATCTGGCGGGCAAGCAGATGACCATGGAGCTAAAGGGCTTTACACTC
>JABAOF010001143.1_pt3 | contig 24539 bp, 25 predicted proteins | sample 7062171 | NCBI WGS metagenome assembly JABAOF01 (sample SAMN14538628, study PRJNA623070) | marine sediment metagenome | biome: marine biome [ENVO:00000428]; feature: marine pelagic biome [ENVO:01000023]; material: deep marine sediment [ENVO:00002113] | place: India: Gulf of Khambhat ...
TTAGCGAGCGTGGTCTTCCCTGAGTTAACAGGCCCGTACAGGCCGATTTTCACGTCCTTTTTCTTCTTGAAAATCCTCCTGAAAACAGAAGCGAACTTGTGTTTGATCTTCCTGAAGTGTCTAAGAACCATACACCAACCCTCAAAAACTTTGTATAATTATTGTAAAGAGGATATTTAAAATTTAGCAAAAAATGCGTCGGCCGGGATTCTCATTTGGACCTTTCTGGCCCACCGCTCTTTGCGACTTGCGTTGCGTCCGAAAAGAGTGGTGTTTGAACCCGGGTTACAGGCTTGGAAGGCCTGTGTCCTACCAGGCTAGACTACCGACGCATTGTTTCAAGGTCTAAAAGCCAAATTCGTCCTCTTCCTTTTTCTCTTTCTTCGGTTCCGCTGGTTTCTCAGATTCTTCTGGTGGTTTCTGTTCAACTGTTGCTCCAATGTTCGATTTTATCGCTTCCATTGTCTTGTCCAGCATTTCTTTCGTCATTTTTTTCGTAGGGAGTATGCTCTCAAGACTAGGAGGTCCCTCCGAAAGGAATCTAGGTATCACGTGGAAATGAGCATGTGGTATGACCTGACCTGCGGCGCGTTCGTTGCTCTGTCCGATCGAAATCCCATCCGCCTTCATTCCCTTCTTGACCGCTATCGCTATGCTCTTCACCACTTTGAAAAGTTCCGCTGCCTCGTTGTCCGGCATTTCCAGGATCGTTTCATAATGCTTTTTAGGGACGACTAGCGTGTGTCCCGGGTTCCTGGGGTTTATGTCCAGGAAAGCAAGGTGTTCGCTGTCCTCGTAGACCTTATCCGATGGTATCTCGCCCATCACGATCTTGCAAAACAGACATTCCTCCATACTTATACCTCGCACTCTTTATTTAAATATTTAGATGGACGCGTACTGCGTAAGCGTCTTTCGCTTTTTATGGGGCCATTGGGATTTGAACCCAAGTCTGAGGCTCCCAAAGCCCCGATGCTTTTGGCACCATTCCCTTTCGAATGGCTAGACCAAGCTACACCATGGCCCCGATAGTAAAGATAGAATGTTATTAAAATAAAAAGGTTATTTAATATACAAAAGCCTCAGTAGCTCAGTTGGTAGAGCGATCGCCTCGTAAGCGATAGGTCGAGGGTTCAAATGACAGGTAACATATGAAAATGCTTCAAAAGAAGCTTTCCGTCTGCGAGTCCCTCCTGAGGCTCATATTTTTTAATCCGTTTTCCAATTTCTCATCATGAAAGAGGCGATGTTCTACAAAAAGCTGAAGGGGAAGAAAACTAAATGCGAACTGTGCCCTTGGTATTGTGTGAGAGAGAGTGGCAAAACTGGATATTGCGGGGTCAGGAAAAACAAGAACGGCAAGCTCTTTTCGTTGGTCTACGGTTTGCCTGTTTCTATCGCGATAGATCCTATCGAGAAGAAACCCCTTTTCCACTTCGCTCCCGGAACGAAAACCCTTTCGCTAGCGACAGTCGGGTGTAATCTCAGGTGTAAGTTCTGCCAGAACTTTGAAATCTCCCAAGAATACGGGCATGTTTACGGGAACGAGATGCTACCGGAGGAGGTCGTGGAACTCGCGAAGAAATACGGAGTTGAGGGTTTCTCATACACTTACACAGAACCGACAGTGTTTTTTGAATACGCCCTTGACATAATGAAGCTCGCGAAAAAGGAGGGATTTTACAACATGTGGGTTTCGAACGGCTACACGAATCCCGAGCCTATACGTACGCTCTCGAAGTACTTGGACGCGATAAATGTTGATATGAAGGGGAATGACGAGTTTTACAAGAAGATGTGCGGGGGTATTGGGATTTCACCAGTCCAAAAATCCCTGAAAGCCTACAAGGAAAACGGGGTGTGGATCGAGGTCACGAATCTGATAATCCCAACGTTCAACGATTCGGAAGAGGAGATCTCGAAACTAGTGGAATGGGTCCTTCGAAATCTCGGGAAAAAAACCCCTCTACATTTTTCAGCGTTCTTCCCCCAGTACAAGGTAACGAATATCTCCCCAACCCCTGTCGCCGCCCTGGAGAATGCCGTCAAGCTAGCGAAGGAGAAGGGTATGAAATGGGTTTACGCGGGGAACGTTTTCGGGAACAAATACGAATCAACCTACTGCTGGAAATGCAATTCGCTAGTTATCAAGAGGGTCGGTTTTTCAGTGGAAAACATCGAGGAGAAATGCCCTAAATGCGGGGAGAGCGTGGACTTGAAGGGAATGAATTGGTTGAAAAAATAATATAAGTATTGACAACCTAAAAGAACTATTGTGATCACATGGACAAAAAGATCGAGGAAAAAGTTAAGAAAAGAATGAAGGAAGGATGGATACGAGCGAGTTTAATAATAGAGGTTATGGCCATTTCGAAAGAAGCTGCCGAATCCGCTCTGAAAAAACACGTTGAGAGGATGGAAAAGGAAAAGAACATGCTCGTGTACAATAAAGATTTCCAAGAAGCGAAGGAGGTTGAGAAACCGCTTCCGAACATCCCGAAGGGGTTTTCTCATATTGTGGATGTCGAAATCGTTGCTGAGAATTATGACAAGCTCGTTTACATCGTTTTGAACTACGGGCCTTCAGCTATCGAAATCCTTGAGCCTGACAACATAAAACTGGATCTGGGCGAAGCGCAGGGGATACTGAATGCCCTCGCAGCTTTAATACACAGGTTCGCTGCAATGGGGGCCGGGGGCGTGATCGTTTCCACGTAGGTGTCGTAATGATAAAACTGAAAACCTGCAACATTTGCAAGAAAAAATTCAGAGCGAACCTTCCCGGAAGGCTGGAGATCGTCAAGAGAAAGGAAAAGGGCAAGGTCGAAATCTGGGTCTGCCCGAAATGCACGCCTGAAGTGAAAAAAAGACTGAAGGATCTGGATCTTATTTTCTAACTAATTTTAGACTAGAGTTGATTAACGATTTGAAATATATAATATTCTATATAATTTTTTAATTCATGCAATTCCGGGTAATTTTTGATAACTTGTTTTGACGCCTTTTTCACTACCTTTTCAGGTTTTTTATCCGGATTATAGCAGTCCGAGACTGCATGTTGAATTGCTGCTAAACCATTATCATATCTTTTCGTGAATTGAGATATATTACCCGCGTAACCCTTAACCACGCGTTCTGCCATGACTAATTTTCTGGGCTCTTTAAAAGGATTTGTCAATCCTGCCTCCAAACGTGAAAGAACCCCAAAAGCCTCTATGGATCTTTTGATTTCTTCTTCATTTCTTCTANNNATATTCTATAAAGATGTAGTCTCTTTGTTTTCTACCGTTTACGAATTCAGACGGATCAATGAGCTCCATTCCTTCAAGTGAGATTCTCCATCCCTTTTTCCATCCCTTGTCAGTCTTCTTGTAAGTCTCGTAGTCCACGTTTACGGTCTTGTACATAAATTTCTCCTCCAATAAAGAAATCCATTTGTAAGTAACCTTTATAAAAGTTTACTTACAGAAATTCCTGTTTCTAATCAGGGATGTATGTCAGCAAATGGTATGTGGAAAAGCTGNNATGTATGTCAGCAAATGGTATGTGGAAAGGCTGAAATGTTGATGAATTTTTACTTCTTTTTCGATTTCTTCTTGTGCTTCTTCTTTGGCTTCGCCTCTTTTTTCTTCGTTTTCTTTTCCTTCTTTGGTTTTGGTTTTTTCTCTTTCTTGGGTTTTTCTTCCTTCTTCTTTTTTGGTTTTTCTTTCTTTTCAGGTTTCTTCTCCGGCTTTTTTTCTTCTTTTGGTTTTTCTTCCTTGGGTTTAGCCTTGTGTCTCTCCTTCGCCTCCTCCGCGAGCTTTATGTCCTCGGAAGTCGGTTTCTGGAGGTTCAATTTTTTGTAAATATCATTCTTTTCAAAAGCTTTCATCACTTCGTTGTCCGTGGCGTTTTCCTTTATGCTGATCTTCACCGGAGTGGGTTCTAGGTGATGGATATTGCACTTCCTTCTCCTCACCTTAGTTACGATTTTTGGACCAGTCACGATAACGAATTCCTTTTCCTTCTCTTTCCCCACAACAACGCAAAACCTTCCGGCCTCTCTGCCGGCGGTTTTCATACAGATCCTTCCCGTTTCGTACATAAATTCCACCTCCCATAGTCGCCTATGAGAAAGACTCAAAGAGCCTTCTCTTCATCTCCTTGCGAAGGCAAGAAGAACATAAATTCCCTCCGAAAGGTCGTTCGGGTCTTTTCTTGGTTTTCGGAAGTTTCGCGATTTCCGAATCCCTTCCTCTCGGAATGCCGGACAAAGGTTTCTTACAGATTCTGCATCTCGCCTTCGAATGCTTCCTCTTTTCGTAATGTATCCTTCGTCTCCCGCCTGGGGTTTTTATCTTCAACTTCCTTAGAGATCGCGATCTCTGGCTTGGCCTTGGCATAGTATCTAATATCATATATGTATATTTAAATAAGTTTCAGACTTTCGAATGATTGGTTTTGATTTATTTACAAGGTGTAATAATTATAAAATAATGAGGGCTAGGGGTATGAGCCAGAAAACAAAAATTTTTAGTGAAATTATATTTTTAACCCTCATCTTTATCTCTTTGTTCAGCATTCTTGCACATTCTCCTGTAATCACAAAAGATTGCACCAACATTGTAAATTGTAAAGATAAAGGTTCAGCAGTAACTTGTTATTGCTCACAAATAGACGCCTCTGATGATATATATGCATACCAACCATATCTTGCAACAAATAACAGTAAGGAAGCGTACATATTTTCCATTCAAAATTCAACCCAGGTCCCTCTTGGTTCAATAATAAAAAATGTGACAGTTTGCGCGGAGTGGAGGGTGAGTTCCAGTATGAATGTTAACTGTAGTATATACGTTTACAACGGCACGTTTGTTTTATTAAACGAGACATGTGAAACTTTGGAGGATTTGCATTGCTATGATGCTACTCCACACTTTCCCGATGCCTCCGTGGAATTAGGAGTCAATATCCGTGCGAATTCAAGTGAACTTAGACGCTTGTATGTTGATTATGTTTACGTGAATGTGAGTTATGAAAAGTACATAAAGGCTGATTACTGGAACCTGACAAATTCGACCGGTTCTGTTATTCAGGATGGTTCAAACTTGTCCAGAAGTGATGTCATAAACGCATCAGCGCACTGGAATTTAACAAGCAGCATAGACATGGCTTGGTTGGAACACAACGGAACCGGGAATTTTACGAACTACACAATTACAGGACCATACACGGGTAACTGGACCAATTACACAATGAATTTATCGGATGTCAGTGAATTCCCAAGGGCAGGAAGAATATATGCCACTATTTACGCGAATGAAACTTACGGGTGGGTGAACAAAACCGAACCTTCACGCTGGTTCTATCTGTGGGGTTTCGCATCGGTGGTTGATGGTTATTTGTCGGATTCTCTCATATATAATGGAACTTCCACCCTGATTCATTGTAGAGTAGTTGATTCAAATTCTTCCGCAGGGATTGAAGGATATACTGTTTCATTCTACAACGAGACTGATTACATTGGTTTTGAGATTACGAATTCGAGCGGATGGGCCGTATGGTATTACACCGATCAAACGGAGAATCCCGATCAAACCTATAATCTAACCTGTAACATAACGGACCAGTCTGATCTGTATTACTATGCAAGTTCTGAAAACTATCAAACCATGGAATTGGAGGTGGTTGACCTTTCCATAATTGCAAACGTGAGCTCGCAAACGGTTGATTTCGGAGAGGATGTCACGATAATCGCGAACATCTCAACGGACGGGAGCAGCGTGGACAAGGTTTGGGCAAACATAACCTATATGAATATAACCAGTGGTGTGCAGATCAAAACCTACGAGATCGTGAACCTTACTTTGGATCAAACATTATCGGATAATGAATACGTATACGATTATGATTACAGCCCGCCAAGGTCAGGGGAATACAACGTGACAGTTTTTGTAAACGCGTCCAGGGTCAGATCAAACACCACCGATTTCAACGTGAGTTCAGGAAACAGCAAAATTAAATTCGTCTCCCCGAATTACAGGATCATGCATAACCAGACCTTCAACCTGACAGTGAACATTACCGCTAAGGACGGGGATTTGCTTAATGCGAATGTGACCCTGAACATCACGAACCAGAGCGTCATGAATATAACGTCCGGGGAAACATGGTCAGACCCGAACTCGTATAACATCACAAATGGCACGACCATAACATTGGAATGGAAATGCACAAGTCTCACGGAAGGGCTCACCAATACATTTGTGAATGTGACAGCTGCGTATGGAATGAGTGATGAATATGCGGTTCCCTTCAGTGTTCTGAAACCCATAGTCTTGGCCGAACCGAATGTTGTGAATATAAGCGGGGAATTGAACATGACCACCAAGATTATCGGAAATACCAGCAAGATAAATTTTGTTCGTACTAATCCTGATTCCGGTATTCCGTGGGGAGGTTGTGATGATTTCGGTGCGGACTTTGTGAAAAACGAAAGCGAATGCGTAGGGACAGGGGCTGGGGTCGGTAATATCGCCTCGGATGCGAACGAGACTTGCGATCCCTCCGGAGACTGTCACCACGTAAACGATGAGGATGATGAAACCTCCTGGACAGCGGTAGGTAGCGGGAAGTGGGTAAACCTCACCCTTGACAGCCAGTATGTAATCAGCGAAATAGAGATCGAATGGAAGGACTTGGGATCGGGTTCGAACGTTACAATTTACTACACGAATGGAACTGGCGGACTGGAAGAACTTTATTCGGACGTTAGCGTGCCTGATTCAAAAAACACCACGGAATTTTCTAATTTCCTGCCATTCCAGACCGATAACTTGTTTATAAACCAGACAACAAGTTCGACCCTCGTGGTTTACGAAATGTACGTGTACACGATCGAGGAGAGAATCGGGAAATGTTATATTTACGTATGTCCCTTCGAAAGCGAATACCTGGACAGCTCCGGGGATTATTACGTGAATGTTACCGTTTACACAGAGGAGGACCAATCCAGAAACAATTTCACTTTCCTTGTCAATTACGGCTGGCCGCAGATCGTAATTAAAGAGCTTATCATGGTTAACGATACCACGGATATTTACGAGGCGAAGGTAAAGGCCATAAACGGGGATATGTACGATCTGGATGTTCTGCTTGACATCGAAAACAAGAGCGTTGTGAACCTGACAACGGGCTCATGGAATCTGAGCTCGAGCGTTATATATAATGGTTTGGAGGAGGCTTTCCAGTGGAACGTTTCCTCTCTTTCCATAGGGTCCGCATACACGAACGTTAGTGTGAATTCAACGACGAACAAGGGTTACTTTGGCGTTGATAACTGGACTGTTGATGTCGTGTCAGATCCGGGAGGACTTCCAAACCTGACTTCATTCTGGATTGAATACAACACCACCAAAACCAACAAGAGCAATCTTTTCACAGGTATAAAGATTTTCGCACACGCGTACGATGATGTCGGTATGAAAAATGTGAAAGCGAGTTTGAAATATCCTGGGGGAGGCAGCGGGAACGGGAGTTTTGAAGCGGTGAATTCGACATTCTGGGAATTCGAGTTCGGCAACAATGACGAAGGGATAAACCTGAACACAACCGGTAACTACACGGTGGAGGTGATAGCCATAGACGTTGGCGGGCAAGAGAAGTACAGCGGTGTGGATAGCGGGTGTACAAAAAACTACACGTTGGTTGTTTTCAACAACTACACCCTCACCCTCGAGAATTTCAACAATGATTCCGCCTTTTACAACAGGGGTGAAAACCTCACCGTAAAGGCCTATGATGTGAATGGCTTCATGGTCAAGAACGTTAGCTGGCAGGTTAATTTGACAAAGTACGGTCAGGGCATAGAAGAGTTGAACGGGACCGGAGATATCTATGACTACCCGCTGAATTCGAGCGATCCTGTTGGGAACTACACATTCGTCGCGAAAGGGGAGAAGAACAACAACACAGGAGAAAAAACGTGGGAATTCAACGTGAGCAAAACGCTCTCTCCAGTTTTTATTGCGCCGTCCGCAGGCAGCGAACACTCCGCCAACTCTCCTATTTCCCCCATACCTCAGTTGCGCCTGTACAACAAAAGAAATGATCTGCTTTCTTATGAAGCGAGTGTAATGCTTGTCTGCCCGAATGGTCAATTCTCATTGGGAAAGATCGGTGATTCGTATTACAACATTTCTGCGAATTGCAGATCATCATCTTCTTCGGGGATTACGTTTTATTTAACCGCCAATTCGACAGACTCTTACAACAACACGGGAACAGGTTCTTTACAGCTCAAGACATCCACCGGGGCAGCCCCTCCGGGTAACGGAGGAGGTTCGGCTCCGATCATGCCTAGCTGTGTTACAACGCCAAAGAACTGTAGTGATGGGATTGACAATGATTGCGACGGTTTGACGGATTGCGGCGATCCTGATTGCGACAGGGACCCTGTATGCATTGTAATAGTCAGGGATTTCAACTTCACAATTGAAAGATCCTCCCTTGAAATAATACAGGGCGAGAATGGAACTTTTATTGGTTCTCTGTCCAACATGGGAAATGCTCAGGTTACCTTGTTCTCTGAGATAACGAAGGAATGCTGCGAGGTTTTTGTTGAGGACAAGTTTGTTTTGCCTGTGAAAAGCGAAAGAGATTTCTCGATGGTGGTGTACGTTCCCCTCTTCACAGAGGTTGGGGAGTATCTGGTGAGCATAAAAACCATATCCGGGAGTCTGGAAAAAGCAAAGACCTTAAGCGTTATGGTAAAGGAGAATCCGTTTACCACNNCGGGTGGGAATTGATGTGTATGTTTTTAACGAGAAGGTAAGACAATTCGAAAGTAACTTGGAACATGCAAGATACGCTATAAATGAGGATGATTTAAATTCGCTGAGGGAGTACGTTTCGAATGCGGAGAAAACAATGGGGGAGATAAATTCGGGACTGACCTCGCTTATGATTCAAAAGTTCCTGCTCGAGAACAAATGGAACATACTTTTGGGTCTGATAGTCTTGTTTTTGACTGGCTTTTTCTCAACCCAGGTGATAGCGCCATACATTAGAGTGAGAAGGGATATCAAGAAACTAATGGAAGGGGAAATGATAGGGGAGAAAACCAAGGCTTCCGCTGAGGAGCAGTACTTCACGAGGCAGATAGACAGGAAAACCTTTGAGAATATAATGACCGAGGAACAGGACAAAGTTCTGGGGTTAAGAAGCACTATAGAGGAGAGGAGAAAAGAAATGCACGATCTCTTGAACGTTAAAAACATACTAGGGGGATTGTTTAGATTCCCCCTGGTGATTCTGAAAAGATTAAGAAACGCTTTCAAAAGAAAACCCAAGAAGGACTGAACAAGTAATTAAAGTATAAAATACAATTATAATATATGGCTGGTGCTTCGGATTCCAGAAAGCCCACGGGGATTATTGGTCTTGATGAGAAGATGGAGGGCGGTTTTGTTGACGGTAGCGTTGTTTTGCTGAGGGGTAAATCAGGCACGGGGAAAACGGCATTTTGTAGTTCTTTCTTGTACAAGGGAGCGCTAAATGGGGAACCAGGTCTTTACGTGACAACAGAAGAGAGAACAGAAGACATAAAGAGAGATATAAAAAAGATGTTCGGTTGGGACTTGAAAGATATTGAGAAAAAGGGGCTGTTGAAATTCTTGTCCATAAAGCCGGCGATCGCCACAAACATCAGGGAAGAGGAGATAGATCAAGCGATAAGACTTTACACGATTGACCTCTTCGGGAAAATATCAGACTCCATAAAATCGGTTAATGCGAAGAGGGTAGTTATCGACACGGTTTCCATAATTGAGATGTTCGTGCATAACAGGTACATGTCCAGGGTGAGCCTTATGAATCTCACAGAAAAACTGAAAGACTTGGGGGTTACGACGATAATAACAGAAGGCGTGGCTGAGGAAGGCGGGCTTCTCGGTGACGAGGCGCTGACCGAATTCATTGCGGACGCTGTTATAAAATTGGATTTCGTCCCCGTATCTGAAAGGTTCAAGAGAACGCTAACGATAAGCAAAATGAGAAGAACAGACCATTCAACATTCATTCTCCCTTTTGATTTCACGAAAAACGGATTGAAACTTGTTGAATTCGCCAAAGAAAAGAGAAAAAAATAGATATTCTCTAGCCTTTGTATTCCTTCCCCCCGAACTTAACGGAGAATCCTTCGTTCGCCTGCCTCGTGTCGTATTCTATGATCACCTCTTCCTTAGAATCGAGTTCAAGAATTTCCCATGTCAGGATGTTCGTTGCCCTGTCCAAAGCTTCTATCTTAGGCGAAACGTTACAACGGACGAACGCCCCTCTTGGGACAGAGTCGCGGATCGTTATGTCCTGGAGTTTCTTGTCCGTTTTGTTCTTGATCTTCAACATCACTTTCGTTCCACTAATAGTTTTTTCAAGCTTGAGCGGACCCCCAAAACCTATGCCTATATCCTTGCCTTTCAGGAATTTGAGCCCTATTATGGCTATACCTGCGATTGCCCCTATGAGCACTATTACCTCTATCAGGAACAGCCAGTTAAAGGGTTCAGGGACCTCTCCTGTTTCCGAGTTCGTGGTGTATCCTCCCTTGCGGGCGACAAATTCAACCCTCCCCCAGTGTTTTATCGGGATATTCACAACCCCGTTGTCACCCGTGTAATAGGTTTCCGTGACGAACGGGTCAGTATCCAGGTATTCAACGACTATCTTGACGACCGGAATAGGATCGCTGTTCTGGTCCAAGACCAATATTGTCACGTTCTCTCCAAGAACGAGTTCTTCAGGGACCGTGAAGGAGAGCGTTCTCTCAACGCATTCGTTGTCAATGCATGTTTCGTTCTCTGAACACTGGAAATCGCTGCAGCAGTATCCAGGAACCATGTTGCATTTATGATCGTACCTCTTTTCAGAACATTCGCAGGGAACGAGTTCGCATTTGTGCGTATCCGTATCGCATATTTCAGTATCCGCGCAGTCCTTATTCTCGCAGCATTCGTAATACACGCAGTCGTGATTCGAGGCGTAACCGCATTCGCACGTTAGCTCTACGCATTTCCAGCCCGTACACATCTGCGTGCTCGTACATTCGCCATCGTTCATACACTCCCTCAAAGGATACACTGTAAACAACACATCCGAGGAATTCGTCACATCTTCTACAGAAATACAAGAGAAACTGATTATGTACGGACCCTCCAGACCGCTCATGTTCAGGTAGGCCTGGAACTTTTTGGAATTTATTTCGGAAAGAGAGCCCGAAACGTTGTCCAGATAATAATTGCATGAACTGATGCTCTTTTCGCTCGTCACCGTAAGCCTGAGCGTTCCGTTCTCCGTGAGATCCTTTTTCATGTAGGTTTTGTTCTCAGGGGACTCGATCGTGAACGTGAAATTCTCCTCCACCACTCCCACTGTTTCGTTCAGGGTTATCTCTAACGATAGGTCGCTCGTGAGGTCGAATGTTGTGAAATTATCGTGATAACCCGATTTCGTCACGTTTATCGAGTATGGACTGAAGGAGAAAACCCCTGACTCGTTTTCGATCATTTCCTCCAGGGTCTGCTGGGTTATCCTTCCCTGGGAATCCGTATCCTCGGAGAAAATGGTTGTTGTAAAATTATCCTTGATCACAACGTCCGCGTTTCCAACAGGGTCGCTGTCCATGTCCACAACCGTTACGTTTAGGAACCATTTCCTAAGGAGGGATGTGTAGTCCGTATTCTCGAATGTGGTGTCTTCTGCGGAGAACATATAAATATCGTATTCCACGCTTTCGTTGCAGAGGTTGTCTTTAACAAGAGTGGTTTGCGTGTACTGCATGTAAAGGCCGTAATTGTTCTCGAGTATGGTGTTTCCAATAATCCTCATGTTTTGCGAGTTTTTAGCCTCGAGACCTGTCCCTCCATTGGATGTTATCACGTTGTCAGTTACGTTATTGTTGTTTCCCGCGATCCCGAAACCCCCTCCTGTGTTGTTGACGAAGGAATTGTTGTTTATCACTGAACCGCCCAGAACCATTTCCAGAAAGCTGGATCCTGTGTTATCCTCTATCACGTTGTGTTCCAATCGGATGTTATCCCCGACCATGGTGGTTATCCCATCTACATTATCCCTGATCACGTTTCTTGTTATAACATTATCCGAACCATCCACAGACAAGCCGCCATAATTAGAAAGCATTTTGTTATTCGAAATGTTGTTGTTGTCCGAATAAATTATAAGGGCCATATAGTTGTTTTCGAAGGTCGTGTTGGAGATTTTCGTTCCGTCCGATTTGACATAAACTCCTCTTTCCTTGTTATCCGCGGAATCGTGACCACAATCGTAGACATACGAATTTCGTATTTCGAGATTTCCCCCAAGTTTGGAAACGAATGTGTAAGCCTTCGAAAGGCTCTCTATTTTCGAACCTAGAACGTATAGCGATCCTTTCACCTCTATCCCATATTCTCCATCCGAAGTCGAGTTGAACTGAAGCGTTGAGTATTCGAAACTTATGTTCCCGGATTCGTTCACAAGCAGATCCCCGCTAAGGGTTATGAATTCCGAAGAGCAAACAATTGTTTCGTTAACGAACCAGTCACCGCTGGCAGGTGGAGTACATTGAGCGCTCGCTAGGGCTGGAGATATCGCCAGAATTAAAAACAACAGAATGAAAATCCAAACCCTCATGAATAAATCTTATGCGAGCTTTCTTATATTGGTTAATCTTTATCAAACGGTATTATTTCAGCGAAGTCAGAATCAGGTTTCTCTTTCGTTTCTTGCTCTTTTTCCTCTTCCTTTTTCTCTGTTCCCCCTACCCCCTGCTCGAGCATCTCCTTTATCCTTTCTTTCTCCTCCCCGAAATACCTCTCAAATTCCTTGGTTAGCATTAAAATACGCGTTCTACCCTCCTTCTCGGACTTGATCAATCCCTTCTTGGTCAGGAGCTTGATGTACGAATACGCCTTGTTCCCTTGGATTCGTACGACCTCACTCTGCTTGATCGGTTCCCTGTAAGCTACCAACGCTAGGGTTCGCTTGTGCCCATCTTTTAGATCGGAATAGGGAGTGAGGTGAGCGACCTTCGGGAGTATATCGGGTTTCACCCTCATGTTCCAGCCGTCAGGGTTCCGAACGATCTCGATCCCCTTGCCTTCGTACTCCTTTCGCAATTCCTCCAGTCTCTCCTCCACGCGTTTTGCAGGGAAGCCCGTGATCTTCGATATTTCCTCGGAAGTCATTGGCCTGGAGGACATGAAAAGAGCGGCCTCGATGAGTTTTTTGGGCATGATAATATATTGTTCGCTAAATTTTAAATCTTGTTGCGTGTTTTCGTGAACTGTGAATTCTATTTAAGTCAGGCCAGCCATAATTTTAAACATGGAATGGGGAATGAAAATAGTGATAGTCGCTATTTTGCTCATAGTCTTTTTTCTGGTAGTGGTCGGCCTTATTATGATGTGGTCAGGCCAGTCGAGCGACATTGCCTCGGGGATATTCGACTTCCTTAAAAATCTCGGGAGTTTTGATACAGGAGTGCAACAAGCGCCAGGAGGTGGAACAGGAATCCCGTCAGGACAGCCAACGCAACCAACTACGCCACCACCAGGCCACCAAACCCAAGACCTTCCAAAACAGGCTCCAAGCGATCTTCAGGATACCCCGTTCCGTACGAAAATCATATAGGCGAGTCATACGAAAAGATTAACCTTTGTAGGGTTTGCAGTTTTTTTCATTCTGTTAATCAGTTCTGTTTCCGGATACGACTACGTTAAATGCTCACCGCAAGAGGAAGACCTTTCCCCCACCGATTATTACTACTGTGTGGAGTGGGGCGACACATTATCATGGATTTGGTACAATTACGTTAAAAATATGTGGACTCTGGACGAATTAGCCCAAAACAACAACATACCGAACAAAGACCTGATATATGTGGGTCAGAAGATCATAATCGCGGAGGAGAAAGTCGAAGAGGTGAAAACCGAGGAGAAAACAAGGCCGAGTATAGAAACCTATATAGTGAAGGAGGGGGATTCTTTCTGGAAGATATGGAAGGAACAGGATTTGTGGGAGAATTACGGTCTGGCATTCAGCGAGTTCAAGGAGATCAACAGAGCGAAACTCAAGAGACCGGGTGATTTCGATTATATCGTGCCAAGCCAGGAATTGATAATACAGAAACAGGTCGCCTCTTCAACTCCTGAAACCCGAGAACCTCCTAGCCAGTTCATTCATGATGATGTAGGCATTCTCGCTTCTGATGACCAGAATTACATAACAAAATCTGCCCAGAAACTAAGGGATTCTGCAAACACCATAATCACTGTGAAAATCGTTGAAGAGGTGGAGAACGAGGAAGAGGCAGTAGAAATAGCGAAAAACACCTTTACCGATTACGATTCAAAGCTGGACAGGGGAGGAAACCCTTTAAACATGTTAATGATCTTGTTCAAGAAAATCGGGGAAGGGGATAATAAACTACTTTTGATGGGGTTCAAGGATTCCGAGGGCGGGATTATGGATAACATACAAAACAAAATAGATACGCAGGAGATAAGGACAATGCTGGACAACGCCCGCACAAATCAAGAACTTTCCGATGTCCTCAAGTTTGCCGTGGACGCCTATTCGGAAGCCACTGAATTGGAATATGAGGAAGGCATACTTCATGATAAGGTAATCGTGATTGACCCTGGACACGGCGGTAAAGACAGCGGTGCGGTGAATTACGAGAGTGTTGAAGAAAAGGATGTCACTCTGGAGGTTTCTAACAAGTTAAGGAATATCCTTGAAAAAGCGAACGCGATAGTGATTCTGACGAGAGACACGGATGTTTACGTGGAACTCGCTAAGAGAGGGGAAATTGGTAGGTGTTACAATCAAAAGGACAGGATTTTAAGGGGAGAGCAGGTGAGTGAAGAAGACTGCAAGAAAGCGAATCTTTTCATAAGCGTTCATGCCAATTCCGCTGGGGACACCCCGAGCCAATCTTGCCCCTCATCAACAGGGACGGAATCACTGATATATTGTGAATGTCCCAATGATGTTCCAGGGGAGCTTGACATATGTGATTTCTCTGTGGAGTGTCAGGTATGCCGGCTGGGAGAAAAAAATTGTGGGGTGGATGTAAAAAACTTTGATCTGGCCACTTTAATCAAGGTCAAGATAGCCGAGAAGGTCAATATAAGGGAGAGAAATTTGCTAGGTTCGGATGCCACCGTGTTGAGCGTTTTGAAAGAGGATATACCTGCTGTTTTGGTAGAAACGGCATTCCTATGCAACCCAACAGAAGCTTCACTTCTAACCAGCCAACAAGGCCAGCTAGACATAGCGAGTTCTATATACGACGGAATCAAGGATTATTTTGCCTAGACCGAAACAAAAAACAAAGTTTATAAAGGACTTGGACCAATAATATCAATATGAGGCTGTCTCTTGAGCTTGTTGTGATAGCGATCGTTATTCTCGTGGTAGCGCTGGTTGTTCTGACGATTTTCGGTACGGGAATTATGCCTTTTGGATGGTTCAGCAGTACAAAAAATCTTTGTATCAACCAATTTACATCATCATGCCAAACGACAGGACAAGTACCATCTGACTGGGGTGTTCCAAAATATACAGATCCTAGTGATCCTTCAAAAAAGATTGCATGCAGTGGTCTTGCAACATGCACATGTTATCCGGCAGGTACTGATATCCCTAATAGAGGAAAAGCAATTGTAAATACTGCTATATGCACTTAGAATTTTCATTTATATCTAATTTTTGCCAATATTAATCATGAGACTATCCATGGAATTGCTTGTTATTGTAATTGTTCTGCTTGTGGTGGCGATTGTTGTTCTTGCGATTTTCACCACGGGGATATTAAACATAGGTCCGTGGATAGATGTAAGTGCTAATTGTATGAACATGGGTTCTTCTGTTTGCAGATCAATGGGCGTGCTTCCTCCCACCTGGTCCACCCAGAAAATGAGATACGGGAACCAAATGCAGACCTGCGAGCAGATAACGGGTATAAAGGACTGTTCTGGTTTTGGAATCCCGAAGTGTCCAGGGACGTGCAAGGATAAATGCGATCTCGCAACCGAAACACAGGTTCCACCAAACCAAGGCACATGCGATATCGGAAAGGTTTGCTGTAAGAAGAAATAAAACCTTTTTAAACCCACCATCTCAAAATTCAAATATAACAACGTTATATTTAAAAATCAAGGTGTGTGAATGGCAAAGGTGGCAAATCATCGTGTAGAAGGTTTATACCCGGCAGGCGAATTTGTTGAGACGGTTAAAGAAAAAAAGGTAGAAGCTCCAAAGAAAAAAGGTTTATGGAAAAAATACGGGAAGCCTGTTGTGGCGACTGTTTTAGGATTAAGTACAATATCAGCTATTTATTTCGGCTTAATTAAGGGCAAAGACACCAAAATGAAAGGGGAGGATCTTAATGCCGCATTGACCCANNGAGAGTCCTGTTGATCATTATGCGGCAGGGAGTCCAAATACGAATCCCAAGACAGATCACCCCATAAGAAAAGAAGTTGTCTCAAAATCCGGATTTGAAGGACCACTTCCCGATGTGCCTAAAACAGAAACGAGTTTTGGTGCACAAAACTTGGGAGATGAGGGTATCAGATATGCAAAAGAGGTTGTAACCAAGTCAGGCGAAGTCCAAAAATTGAAACTCGAGCGTTTAGGTCAAGATGCTAATACACTAGAGAAATATTTTGGTTACACTGAAGAGGGATTGGGAGAAGTCTTCGATAAGTACCGAATTGATATATTCACATATGGTAATAACCCAAAGGATAGTATTGCACTTTATGGGTTTTCAAAAAGAACCAAAACTTGGTGGTTAATAAGAGGGAAAGATTTGAAAGGTAATTAACTAGCCTTCCGGCCAATTGCTTTGTGCTGGATCCCATACAAATTCTATAACTGCTATACCACAACTCACTACTGCTGAAGCAACAACACCAGCACCAGTTTTAGCGAATGCACCAGCACCGAAAATAGCGACTGTTGTCGCAACATTCCAGATACCAGATCTCGATCTGTAACAATAGTTATGGCCAAATTCGTCCTTGCCCATTTTATCCGGTGTTATCGCGAAAGCCTCCGGTACCACGCAATTTGTTGAACGCACCTCATCTACATCACCATTAAAATTGTTGTCGCTAAAAACCCTGTATTGGAAATACAGTTCAGGATTTTCCAGGGCTTGTCCATAGTCAGTGGACGTGTGTCCGAATGTAGTTAGATCTAAGAGATGCTGACCATAATAATCTATTTTTCCATCATAATTTGAATCACTAAAGAAGAAATCCCATCTACGGGCTGCTCCTTCTTCTCTTGTGCTGATGTATATCCCATAAAATTCACCTGTATCACCATCGAAGAAAATCTTTGTCCATGTCTTAAAAAGACCCTCTTTTACGTATGATAAAGGACAGACCGTATACTTCTTGCCCATGCTGTCTCCTATTACATATTCTTCTACTTTGTCTTCTTTCACGATACTGTCACTACCATACTTTGATTCGTATTCGAATTTCCCAACTTCACGGTCAATGCAGTTGAAACCTTTGCCTGTGTTAGTATTGATTATTAAAGGAGGATCTTTAACCCATTCTGTTCCTATCAAAATATCAATTTCTTCATCCCATCTCCCTAAGAAACATAATAATCTGCCGTCGTTTTTGCTGTTTATGTAAAAGCATCCTTCATCGTCTCCCATATCAGCTTGTACAATATCTAAATAATATTTCACATTATGTGCTTCGTCCTTGTAAACTGTAGTGGTTTCCGTTCCAAACTTTCCGCCAATGTAATCAATAACTTTGTTGTTCTTGTCGTAGTAATATCTTATGTCGTTTATCGGGTCTACAATCTTTATGCGGTCGTTTCCATTTACTTCCCACACACCCTCGTTCACTTTGGCACTATTAATATCCTTCACAATGGCAACTACCTTGTCTTTAAATCTTTCGTACATATTTTTTTTGCCCAAACTTCCAACATCCAAGATTGAACCGCATTCCGGTAAATCTTTACTACCGAAAAGTTTGTTGAACCAACCAGGTTCTGTATCTTTATCAGGACTTAAGCATGTTGTCATGCCGGTGCTTAAATCATAATTGTAAATACCACATTTCATGGGTTTTGATTCCACTAACACAGTTGCATTGCAAGGTGAAGCGAGATAGAAAGGAACGGGTTGGTTTTTCCATTCCTTTTTAACCAAAATGACAGGCTTCCCTAATTGGACTAGGTTCTGTTTGTTTGGATAATCTATTTGGGGAGCAGGTGGAACAGCTTTAATGTCTACCTTTTTTTCTTCCTCCCTTACGCAAGGCATGCCCAAAACCATTGAACCTGGATGTTCTTTTATAAATTTACCTATTTCAGAATCAAATCTTGCAGCAAAATAGGATATTCCGTAATCTACTCCCACATACTTGGCAAATTTCTGTAACACTTCTGGGTTCTTTGCTTTTTGCAAGGTTTCACTAAATAGGTTTCGAAGAATACCTGGCTCTGCCTTCTGGACGGTGGTAAGTATGTTTGTTAAATCAGCACCGACTGCTGGTTTTCCTAGCCATGCCTGTTGCCATGTAAGCTGATAAGCTTCTCTCTCTGCTTGATTCGCAAACGTTTTACCAGATTTTGCTATCAAATCATTAAAACTTTCAATTGCACCTTTACCTGCATACGGACCGGTTTTAAAGTATGTGACTATAGCATCGTTTAGGTTCTGCGTTTTCCAAAAATCTAAAATTTCCCTCCCGCTTACCTTCTGGAGAAGTACTGTAGCCTCTTCTTCAAGTGTTCTGACTGCAGCTGTCTCGGTTTTACTGCTTATCTTTGCGAAATCTTTAAATTTAGTTTTCACTTTATTTATGGCTTTCGATACACCACTTTTAATAAAATCCTTAGTGGCCGCTTTTACTCTGCTAAGAGGTTTGGCAAAAACATCCATCACGCACATTGACGCCCACATAATCTTACTAATCCCTGTAAACCATTCTGAATGGCTTTCCCAGTCTGCACTCTCCCCACTCATAGGAAAAATTTGATAGTAAACCAAGAATGAAGGATCACCTGCAGCGTTTATGAAATCTTTTCCTTTGTCAAATAATCCGGCAAAAGTTTCAGGTAAATCGAAATTTATAACTTCGCAAGTTATTTGTTTTTTACCTGTACTCGTGCTTGTTCCCTGCACCTCACACTCGACCATTGGTCCATAAATAGCGGTTGACATACCCGTACTTGATTGTGTGACTGATGCATAGAAATCAATTCCCTTACAAAGATTTTCATCCCCCTTTTCCACGGCGTTTATTGCGCAAACCAATGCGTCCATGGAAGCTCTTGCTTTATTATAATCCGCAACAGTTACGTCCTTTTTCCCGAAAAATTTATCAAAGTCTTTTGCTATCTCGTTAAGCACTCCTCCCTGTGATGACATGACTCCTACCATAACCAAGAGAACTACCAAAACGATAACTATTCCAATAGGCGATCTTAAAAACTGCCCCTTGCCCATAATTTATATTTATGCATTTTTCATATAAATAAGGTCTTGAATCTCGGAAAGAATTAATAAATGCCTGCTTTCAAATATTAAATGTATGAAGGGTATAGGTCACGGAATCGTAGGGTTTTTCATTACATTAATGGGTTTAATAATTGTGCTTATCCTTGCTATACTAGCTATGCAATACAGTGGATATATTTAATAAGGTGGAGGTGAAACGTGTGAAAAAAGGGTTTCTAACCGGAAACATGTTGTATGATATTTTGATAATGACTATTTTAATATCGATTTTTGTTATTTTAGCAGTACTTTTCTTTACGAGATTTTTAAAGTCTTTCGACAGGCCACCGGGTGAAACTGCTCTGGCACAAAGCGCTCTATACCTCTGGATGATTTTTAAGCTTCGGAAACTAAAATAAATTTATGAGGAAGGGGTACAGTCATATCTTTGTAATACTTTTGGTGTTATCTGCCATTCTTATTATACCTACACTTCTATTTGGGGCTAGGCAGCTCAATTATACGGCTTATGGGGCATGTGTAAGTAATACTTTGAGGGATATCGACATTCTTATAGATCAGTTCAAAACAAGGTCGAAAACTGGTGTTGCTGTTCCTGTAAAGGTTACTGACTGTATACAGGAGGTTGTTTTCACCAACAAGGACTGGAAAAGCAAGGCAAAGGGGATGAAAGAAGTGAAATGCAGGGATGATGCTGATGCGCACATATTAATTTTCAAAATGGATATTGGTATATGGACAGCAATAAAAGGAGGTAGTGAAAAAATCCAAGCAGAATTAATAGCCCCAGACGTTATTTGTAGGGACATATACAATCTAAGGTTTAACTCGTTGCCAGGAGATAGTTTGGAAGGGGAGGGTAAGGCGGATAAAATTTATTGCGTAAAATTCCAGGTCAATCCAAGTCTTAATTATATTAATATAAACAACTGGGATGCTGTGTCTTCTGAGGAGAAGTGTGTTATCTGATTATGAAAAAAGGAGACGTGCCCACGGAGAGGATATTCATATTAATCGGCGTAGCATTGATATGCTTGATTTTCCTTACAAGTGTTTTTACAAGAACATTAACGCCGAGTTTGAAATCGAGCGATGAGGCAAGGGTTGCTTATTACGCACACACCCTCGCATCCTACATGAGTATGCTCTCCAGCGTGGATCAAGGTTTAATAGAAAGGGATTTCGAAGAGCAGTGTGATGTGGAGATAATTAGGAAAAAACCTTCCTATTACGCCGTTAAAGTCACAGTTTACAAGAAAGGCAGCGAGAAGGAGACAAAGATATTTCCACCTCTTTATGCACAAATAGAATGCGAAAAATACTGCAGACAGTACAAATGTAAGTGTGAGAGTTGTTCTGTTAAAGGTGAATGCAAGATTGTAAATCTAGAAAAATCGGTGACAAGCGATGAAGTCCCTTTTATAGGGTTCGTGGATATTGATCCTAAGCAAAAATCAATAATCGTGTCCAAAACCAGATACGTATCTCTCCGGAAAGACCCAACAGATAAAGCGGTCAAACTTGAAAAAGCAGAGGAAATATCATTCTGTTCAGAGCCTTTGGAAAGTGAGGTGAAGTATGTGATAGAAACTTACGGGAACAAATACAAAGTTGACGAGACCATTATAAGGTCTGTGATAACAGGAGAAAGTGGTTTTAGGCACTGCGGGTCTGAGGGGGATGTTATGACTTCTTTCACAGGAACATCATACGGGATCATGCAATTGAAGCCGTCGACAGCAATCTGGATAGCTGAAAAGAACAACGAGAACGTAGATTACAAGAATCCCCTGGACAACATAAAGGCGGGGATAATGTACCTGAATTACACGAGGGGGAGGATGGAGCCATATACGCAAGGAGAGGACCTTGACAGGGTCATGGTGGCGAATTACAACTGCGAAGCAATTTACAAGATTGTTAAAACCAACTGCACAAAAGGGGAACTAGGATGCTGGGATAAGGTTGAGAAGTACATACACTCAACAGAATCCACGGGCACGTACTGCCAAGGGGAAAAGGGTGATGAAACGTATAATTACGTGAGAAGGATTTTCAACCAGATAAAACCCTGTTTCGAAAAAAATCCTAACTGCTATTACGCCTGTTACTATTCAACGTGCAAAAAGAGGGATTGGGAGGTTAATTGAATGAAAGGCGATTTCGAATTCCTGAACATAATTTTCGCTTTGCTAATCTTCATGAGCACAATAGTTTTCATAGTTTTTATGATAAGGGGAAACATCCTCGCTTTCGGTGGAAGTGTAACTGTGGATATGAACAAGATAAAAGCGATGGAAGCTTCGTACATGGTTGAACATTGTTTGACAACGATTGACAAGGGTGATTCGAATTACATTCTCGCGAAAACTCTGGATAAACACAACTTAAAGAGCATAAAGGATGTGTGTAAGATAGAGGAGCCTGATATAAAGGTTAATGTTGTCGATATGGAAACCTACAGGACATGGGGATTCGTAACAGCGATTACCGACCCTGATCATGAGATATGGATTTCCATTAAGTATGATGATAAAGTGAACATGGGGAAGTTATATGTGGACGTATAGAAAAGGGATGGTAGATACTTTAGTGCTTGTGTTGATTGCGGCAGCTTTGATAGGAGCATCTTTCATATTACTTCATATAACAAACCTTTTCAGCATCATAAAGATAAAGGGAGAAGTTAATGTATTTTTGAATATCGAGGATAGGGGGAGCGAGATCCTTAGCTTCCTTCGTTCTGAAAGGAATGGAATGAACTACATGGAGATTCTCGGTTTGTACACAACAAATGAAGTCCCTCCGGATCTCGAAAAGGAAATAACCACTACATTAGGAAGATTTAAAGATTACCATCTGGTTGTCAGAGGTCCTTCGGGCGTTATAAAGGAGTTTAAATCAGTGAAGTCTCCTACGGGTAGTGGAACCCTCCAAGGCTTGATCAATTTGAACTGGCCTTTGAAAACATCTATATCGATAAAAGATGGGTATGGGTGGAGAACGGTGAAAGGTGATAAGGAATTTCATGGCGGGGTAAGTTTTGCTGCTCCTGAAGGGATAGAGGTTTACTCAGCGTATCCAAAAGGAAGGGTTGTTAAGGTTGGAAAGAACTGCAAGCCATCTTCTGATTTTTGTGAAAAGGTAGATGATTGTATCGGGACAAACCCGGATCCGCAATGTTGTTGTCATGATGGTATAGGGAATCACATAGTTATAGAACACGCCGTGGGAGGCGAAAAGTTTTACACACATTATTATCATTTAAGCGAAGTTTACGTAAATGTTGGTTACGAGTTAGGGAAGGATATAAAAGCGAATCAACCTATAGGTAAATCTGGAAAGACAGGGCTTGTCAAAAGGTTAATGGGTGAACATCTTTATTTCGAATTAAGCAAAAGCGAGATAAGAGGTGATAAGCCTATAGACCCTTGTCCGTACTTCCCTCAACCAGTTCCTGCCAACTGCGAGCATGAATCGCACAGATCTGAGAGCTTGTCCGTAAGCATACCTCTGCCGAACGGACAAATAGGAAGTGTGGAGTTGATGACATGAAGAAGGCACAAGGAGCTATATTGATGGTATTTGTGCTTGTATTTGTAATTTTTGTAATATTGAATAGTATGCAATTCCACTGGTCAAAGAGCATAGAAAAGAAAGCGGAATTGGAATTCAAAGAGGATTTGTACGTAATCAGAAACTCTCTGAAACTTTCGAAAGTCTATCTTGACACTTCCCTTGATTATTCCATGTACCAAGGGATGTACGATGTTGGGAAGAACGGGGGGTGGGAAACCAAAAAGAATAATCTTAACGACAACAAGGACGAAGTCAAGAATGCACTTAAGAAAAGGATATCCGCAAATCTGAAAAATTACGTCGAGAGGGATTACAATTTTCTTGGAGAAATAATAAGATTGCCGCCATTTAATGAAAATAAAATAACAATAGAGGAACTGAGCAATGGAAATTTGAATGTTTCCACCGAAGGTGAGAGGAATATTTACTTTGAAGAAAAAACCACAATACCAACGGAAAAGAAATCTATAAGGCTTGAGCTATCTTCAAAGCTCAACAAGGTTTACGATTTCAAGTTTTTCTCGCTTCATGATAAGGCTGTGGAGGTTTCGAAAGGGATCACGGACTGTGATGATAAGGAAGAAACATCCGGAAATTACAAGATAGTTTTGAATGCGAACAACGATGCAAAGCCATGTAACGTGACTGTCTCTGTGACGGACACCTCCAAAGAATTCCCCGTATTCAACTCAGCTGAAGTCTCGTTCGAGCCGATAACTTTCGAATATTCGGTCGAAATCGCTTGAGGAGAAACCTTTAAAAGTCCATGCTCGATTATTTAAATATAACCGGCCAATCATATAAAACTAGTGAGTGAGCCTTAACAGGATGGCATTTTGAACTAGGAGGTGCTTAGTATGGCAGAAGAAGAGAAAAAGGAAAAGAGCGAAAAAGTGAGGTCGAAAGCGGACGACAACGTGGTCTTCGTAGGAAAGAAACCAACAATGTCTTACGTGCTTGCTGTGATAACACAGTTTTCAGAAGGGGCAAAAGAAGTGCACATAAAGGCAAGAGGGAGATCGATTTCAAGAGCGGTCGACGTTGTGGAAGTTGTCAGGAACAGGTTCGTAAGCGACATGAAACATGCGATAGAGATAGGGACGGAGAAGATCATAGGAGATAACAACTCGGAACTCAACGTGTCAACGATCGACATAAAATTGACAAAGTAGTTCAGGAGGGACTAGAAATTTCGGAAGACGTTCGCTAGCGGACGTCAATCGTTCACATCCCTCTCTTTTATTTTATTGTTTGTTAAACCAAAGAACATTATGCGGGGGCAGGGATTTTAGCGAAACTTTGGTAGGTGTGGTTTGAGTACGCAAAAGCCACGCTTCGAACCCTGGAAAGCAGTGCTCAGCCAATCTCAGGAAACAAGTTCCCTGAGCAACTTCTAAGCTACTAGGCTTCTCAACGGAAACCT
>JABAOF010011808.1_pt2 | contig 24521 bp, 22 predicted proteins | sample 7062171 | NCBI WGS metagenome assembly JABAOF01 (sample SAMN14538628, study PRJNA623070) | marine sediment metagenome | biome: marine biome [ENVO:00000428]; feature: marine pelagic biome [ENVO:01000023]; material: deep marine sediment [ENVO:00002113] | place: India: Gulf of Khambhat ...
TGGTCGCGGAGCATTATTGTAGGTTATACAACGACCTTTACGGCCTTCCCACGGTCTCTTTACGATATTTTACTGTCTATGGCCCCAGAATGAGACCTGATCTCGCGATCCCAATCTTTACAAGGGGTCTTATAGGTGGGGAACAACCAACGATTTACGGTGATGGGGAGCAGACACGGGATTTAACATATATAGATGATATTGTTGCGGCCAATGTGAATTTATTGGGAACCAATAAAGCAGATGGCGAGGTATTAAATATAGGAGGAGGAAAAAGGGTCACTGTGAACCAATTGTTTGAAAATCTAAGGCGATTGACAGGTAGAAAAATCGAGCCAGTTTATGGGAAAGAGATAAAGGGTGATGCAAAGCATACTTTGTCGAAGGTTGATAAGGCTAGACAGCTAATAGACTATGAACCAAAAACTAGTATAGAGGAAGGATTAGAAAAATTCGTGAAATGGTTTCAAGAAAATCGAGATTTCTATATAGAGTAGAGGAGGATTACAAAATAATGGCCAAGAAAAAAAGTATCTTGTTCATCTATTCGTTCCTTTCCTCCTTTGTCGAGAAGGATTTAAAGATCCTCAAAGAAGAATTCGAAGTTATACCATTCCATTATAGAGGTAAAAAAGATCTGTTTAGATTGCTAAGAAAGGTCCTTACCACGGATTTAAATGTATCCTGGTTCATCTTAGGCCACGCCTCTTCCGCGGTTATATTTTCTAAAGTTTTCGGAAAAAAGAGTGTGATTGTTGCTGGAGGTTGGGATGTTGTTTCCATGCCTGAGATAGGGTATGGTGCAATGAGTAGCAAGAAAAGGATAAAGAGGACCCGATCCGCACTAAAAAGGGCGAGTAAGATATTAACGGTATCGGAATCAACCAAAAAATGGGTGTTGAAATGGGTGGATAGAGATGATGTTATCACATTATATCATGGTTTTGATGCCCAGAAATTCGTTCCGAAGGGGGAAAAAGAGGATATGGTCCTCTCAGTGGGGGATCTCACCAATGAGGTTACGATACGAATAAAAGGAATTGATACTTTCGTAAAAGTTGCAGAACTTCTACCAAATATCAAATTCGTATTGATAGGAACACATAACAAAAAAGTTCGAGAGGCATGGAAAGCAAAGGCACCCGCAAATCTAGAAATCCTCGATTTCTTGCCCGAAGAAAAATTGATTAGGTATTACCAAAAAGCAAAGGTATACGCACAGCTATCATACCAAGAATCGTTTGGCTGTGCTTTGGCTGAAGCTATGTTATGTGAGTGTGTGCCAGTAGTTACGAGAAGAGGGGCGATGCCTGAGGTTGTAGGTGATGTAAGCCACTATGTCGAGTATGGAGATGTGGAAGGTACGGTGGAAAAGATAAAAGAAGCTCTTATTACAAATAAAGGAGTCGAGTCTAGAAAAAGAATAATGAAATTGTTTCCTTTAGAAGAGAGAAAAAAGAAATTAAAGAAAATCATAAACGAATATATAGCATGATAGCGAAAGCCTAAGCAGTAAAAGGTGGAAATAGATGATGATCCTTAAAAAAATACGAGACTTTTTTAAGGAGATACGTAGCTCGGGCATCAACTTAAAGCATATACTTATTCTAATAATACTCGTGGGTATTATCTTGAGGATTCCTTTGATTTTCAACTCTAATACCGGATGGGATGCTCCGCACTATATCGCTATGGGTAAAGGATTAACAGAGCACGGAGAATTTATCATGGAATGGGGAGATTTTGGTAGTGATAATCTATCCAGTACCCACAGTCATGTGTTTCCCCCCTTATTTCCTATATATCTTTCTGGATTTTATGTGATATTCGGTTATAGTTTTTTTATTACTAAAGTTGCTTCGGTAATATTGTCTTTATTATTTCTAGTAGTTGCTTATTTTACAACAAAAAGTTTGTATGATAAAAGTAAGGCTCTAATTGTAACCGCTTTTTTTTCAGTTAATTACACTTTGATCTTTTCTACAAAAACTGTGTACAGTGAAAATATTGTTATGTTATTTTTTATGCTTACGTTGTGGGCTTTGATCAAGGGTATAGATGACGACAAATACATGGTTTGGGCAGGGTTATTTGCGGGCCTAGGTTTTTTAACTAAGGCCAGTGCAGGTCCATTTTTTATTATCCCTGCTGGCTTGATTTTTTCGTGGCGTTTCTATTATCTACGATGGGAAGTATTTAAAAGAAAAAATTATATTCTTGCAGTTTTAATCTTAATGGTCATTGTGATCTTGTGGTCATTAAGAAATGTGTTACTTTTTGGATTTCCAAATTTTGGGACCAGTTATCATATACAACAAGCCATCAACACGGCATTTGCAAATCCAACTCAATACTTCATAAATATTATATTATCTCTTTTTACTCTTTTGGTAATAATATTATCGATAGCTTTATTTTTTGGAATAGAATTGAAAGCATCATTTAGAAAAATTAAGGAGGAACATTGTAGTGGTCTATGGATCGCAATTTTAATAATAATATTAACCGGTATTTTCATTCTAGGTGCGCTGCCGTTTATTGAGAAACCAACCGTGTTTTCAACCAACCGGATCAGATTCGCAATAGTGGCGCTTATCCCTTTATCCTGGCTATTTGTAAAGGATAGCGACTTTCAAATCAATAGGGAACTGAAGTGGGTCAAAATTATGGAAATATTTCAATGGGTTAAAAATACAGTATCAAATGTTAGGCTGTTGGGTATCATTCTCCTTTCGTTAATTATCGCAGTAGTTGCTCTTGTATTAATTAAATCAACTTATATTTTTATTTTTTTAGTCATTGGGGCATTATTCTTAGGCGTTAAGAGCCCTAAAAAACGATTGCTCGTAATGTTGATATTACTACTGATATTAAGTGTAAATACCGTCACGGCGATTAACTATACTGGCCCCGAGGAAATTGGCAAGGATTTAAAAAATCATATTGGAGAGAATGCCATAGTTGCAATCCATACAGACAATAAATACGCAACTTATCCATATATAGAGAATATTAATTTTAATGTTATTAAATATCAAAGCGGTTCTAATGCGGATTGGATCATATCTAATAAGCGAATATCTGACGAAAATTACACCCTATACAAAGAATATAAAAATCATAACTCCTTGGGCATAATATTTCTATTAAAACATCTTATTACAAGTGGCGAGAGTCCTCAGGCATATTTCGATAGAGATCCAGAATACTTCCTGTATAAACATATATAGGACGATACACTTCAAGATTAGAAGGTAGTTAATGGAGTATTAGAGAATGACGAAACCAAAGTTCAGCATCTGCACCACCAATTACAACTGTGCACACGCACTTCAGCAGCATCTAGACTCTATCTACGCTCTATTTAACGAGAATGAGTTTGAATACATCGTGGTGGACAACAAATCTAAAGATAGAAGCATGGAAATTCTCAAAGATAACCAGAAAAAACATAGCAACATGACGGTCTTATCAGAGAAGTGCACAATGGGTAAGGGGAGACAGATTGCCTTTGGTCACAGTAAAAGTAGCCATATAGTTGTTATCGATACTGATACAGTCTATTCACTCAAATGTAAGAATTTTATCGATATTTGTTTGGAGAAGTACCCTGATACGGCCGTACAGGCCCTTTTATGCGCAGTAATTCCAAGAGACATTTGGGAAAAGGTTGGAGGAAGGAGGAATTTGAATGTCAATGAAGATTTTGACATGTGGATGCGTATCTGGAAAATAGGTAAGATGAAATGGTGCGCTGTAAGCATGGGTGAAAATCTCAAGGATGATGAGGCCAGTAGCAGTGCAGATTATCTCTCGGTCAGATATGGCAAGCTTGAAAAATTTCAGCGTTTGATTAAAAGGGAGATCGATCTTCTAAAGACTAGAAAATATAAAAAATACGATTTTAAGGCTATTTACAGAGAAAATCTCTTGGATTTAGGATTAGGTCCGGAAGAACAATGGTTTGGTGAAGGATCGAAAGAACTGTGGCTAGTAAAATTTGGCAGAAATATAATACAGATATTAAAGAGCTGAATGTAACATTTTCTATACTCCATCTTTGACAGCAAAAGTGTAGCACGGTAAAGATTATACATCTGTTTCCCTATTCCCCTTCGGGATGAAGGATGCACTCGAAGAGATTGGATAATTGTAAGCTGTTTCACAAGATGCTCGTCTCTCAATGTATGGAGTCGAACATATGCTAAAAGAACTTATAATATCAATTCGTCCGAAGCAGTGGTATAAGAACTTAGTAATATTTGTCTGTATAGTATTTTCCAAAAATCTATACAACCTGGATATGTGGGTTGACATAATTGCAGCTTTTGTTATCTTCTGTATGCTCTCAGGGAGCGAATATATTATAAATGATATTCTAGATGTTGAGAAAGACAGAAAACACCCTAGAAAATCCAAGAGACCGATTGCCTCTGGAAAGCTGAGGGTGTCCAATGCTTTATCATTCGCGATATTGTTGGTCATTGTGGCCTTGGTGGGTGCGTACCTAGTAACAATAAAGTTTCTGATCATATCTATTGTTTTTTTCCTTGTAATGTTAAGCTATTCGTTATTCCTGAAACGTATCATCATTGTTGATATTTTAGTAATATCTATCGGCTTTGTTATCAGGGCAGTAGCTGGATGCTTGGCAATAGACGTTACCATCTCCCCCTGGCTGATAATCTGCGCCTTTTTACTCGCCTTGTTTCTTGCACTTGGAAAGAGAAGACATGAACTTGTTTTATTAGGTGAAAAAGCAAAAGCACATCGAAAAATTTTAGAAGGCTATTCAACCCATATGCTTGATCAAATGATCAATATTACCACTGCTACCTTAATCATGTCTTATTCTCTATACACTTTTCTCTATACTTTTCCTGATGATAAACCCCCGTACATGATGTTTACGATACCGTTTGCGATATATGGTATATTTAGGTATTTGTTTTTGGTCTATTCAAAGACTCTTGGTGGAGAGCCAGAGTTGTTGTTCAAAGATAAGGGGATGTTGATAAGCATGGGCTTATGGGCAATATTAGTAATTGCTATACTTTATGGTACCATGGATGATGTAATCCAGTTTTTGGAAGGAATTTGAATGTTCCAACAAATAGATAATGTAGAGAGAGTATAACTGTAGAAATTTTTATTTAAGTAATATAAAAATGCGATATAGTCGAGGTAGAATGAAAATGAAATACGACCTGCATATCCATTCGAAATACTCCCCTGATGGCTTTCTGATTCCAGAGAAGATCGTGAAAATAGCAAAAAAAAAGGGATTAGACGGTTTTGCAATCACAGACCATAACACTATAAAAGGTGGAATAAAGGCAAAGGAATATGAAACAATGGATCTCAGGGTGATAGTAGGCTCAGAGATAAAGACAGAGCGGGGCGAGATCATCGGTCTGTTCCTATCCAAAGAAATTAAATCAGGGGATTTTGAAGGGGTTATCTCCGAGATCAAAGATCAAGATGGCATTGTTATAATCCCACATCCATTCGACGAACTGCGTCATTCGGCATTTCATCCGACGGAAAACGATCTGAAATTCATAGATGCCGTAGAGGTGTTCAATTCGAGATGTGTATCTCAGAGATATAATAAAAAGGCAAGGAACTTCGCAAAAGAGAATGGATTAGCTATAACCGCAGGGAGTGATGGCCATTTTGCAAATGAAATCGGAAAAGGAGGGATAATCACCGAAGAAGATGATCTCAAAAAAGCTATTATAAAAAATAATATCGAGGTATTTGGAAGGAGGTCATCCCTAGTAAATCACGGATTTACAAAGGTGTTGAAATTATGGCGAAAAATAAAGTCTGGCTAATCATCATTTTCGCGGTAATTGTATACCTCATTATGGCCATATACGGAGACCTCGGAGAACTATTATCGGTGATGGGAGAATTTAACTGGGGTTTTCTTTTTATACTATTCATCTTGACAACGATAAACTACCTGATTAGATTTCTCAAATGGAATTTCTTCCTCAAAAAAGCTGGAGTCCATTTAAATCTCAAGGATAACCTTTTTGTATTTTTCAGTGGTCTTTCGATGATCATAACTCCTGGAAAGATTGGAGAGATATGGAAAGGATGGCTGATAAAAGACATAACTGGAGAAAAGTTAAGTAAAACTATCCCTGTAGTAATTGTTGAGAGGATTACCGATGTTTCGGGTTTGGTCGTACTTTCCATCCTGGGGGTTTTGTATTATCAAGAGGCCATTTACCTTATACTGATTTTTATTTTAATGCTCGTAGGATTTTTTATTGTGGTTAAATCTAAAACAATATCGACCAAGATAATTTCGGTGTTGGAAAAAAAAACGGGGAAATTCGCTGTAAATATCAAGACAATACACGAGACATTTGAAAAAACGATGGAACCGAAAGGTTTGATCGGAATGTCCATGTTGAGTGCATTTGGATGGTTTTTTGAGTGCCTCGGACTGTATCTTGTCATTTATGGATTTGGAGAATCAATCAGTATAGCACTATCAACATTCATATTTAGTTTTGGGTCATTAGCAGGTGCAATAAGTATGGTCCCCGGTGGATTAGGAGTAGCGGAGGCAACGATCTCTGGTTTGTTACAATTATTTGGCATATCATCTACATTGTCCGTCGGAATAGCAATCATTTTAAGGTTTGGAACACTTTGGTATGGTGCGATTATGGGCCTATGTGTATACCTCCTATTTAAGAGAAAAATAATGAAAAACAAGAATTTAAAAGCCGATCATAACATGAAATAGAGAGGCAGGAGAAGATGGCAAAAGTAGCGGTTTTAAAAACCTCACCAAAAACCGTAATCAATGATTATAATCGATTGATGGACCATGGGAAGTATGAAAAGTTCTTGCCAAAAGCGAGTAAAATCATCATAAAGCTCAATTTATCATGGACCTTATACTTCCCAGCATGTTCTACTGAGCCATGGCAACTTGAAGGTGTCGTAAGAAAGCTGAGAAAAGATGGATACAAAGACATTTTAGCTGTAGAGAACCAAACGGTTGTCACTCATCCATGGAAGGGCGCTTATTGTAACAAATGGCTCCCAATTCTAGATAGATTTGAGATTGGATTTCAACCCTTGACAGATGTTGAATGGATTCCTTTCGAACCAAAAAGCGAGATGCTTGCTATGTATGACATATTCGATATAAAATCGGATAAAATTTTAATACCAAAGATCTTTCTAGGTAGTAACATAATTCATCTTCCAACCGTTAAGACCCATGGTCACACTGTAACTACTGGGGCAGTAAAGGATGTCTTCGGTGGTTTGATTCCAAAATACAGGCACCATGCCCACAAGCAAATCCACGAAATTCTTGTTGATTTACTATCAATTCAAAGAGAGATACATGAGGGACTTTTCGCGGTGATGGATGGTTCTGTCTGTGGGAATGGGGCAGGGCCTAGGACGATGGAACCATTCATAGGGAACATTATTCTGGCAAGCGATGATCAGGTTGCGATTGATGCCGTGGCGGCCATGATTATGGGCTTTACCCCTCTTAAGATAGATTACATCAAAATGGCTCATGACAAAGGTCTAGGCATGGGAGACATTGATCAAATCGAAATAATCGGTATGGATAAAAAAGACTTTAAAAAACTGAACTTTGGTTTTAAAGTCAAAAAAAGCCCTGTGATCGGATGGGATCAGAGATTAAGAAAGAAAACTGCAAATATCAAATTGCTACATAGACTATTATTCCATTCACCGATATTCAAAACCTTTATTTTCGCCTCGGAATTTTATCATGATAGATGTTGGTATCCAGTCATTGGGAAAAAGAGAATTGGAGAATTTATGAAAAACGAATGGGGGAGTTTGTTTAAAAAATACGAATGCGGAAAATTTCCAGTGTATAGAGATGTAAAAGATTGGGATTCGTATTAGTCAGATCAGAGTTCAAAAGATATAAAGGTTCGGTTAGAAATTAAAAATAAACCTGAGAACATGGATAATGAATGTCTTGAGAAAGGAGAGGGTGGTAATAACTAGGAAAACATGATAACACTCGATATTTTAAACTCCACCTTTTGAAAGAACATACAGTTTATTGATGGAAATATCTTCAAAACTGGGGATATCAAAGGCGATTTTTCTCGCGACTTCATTGATTTTGGCTTCGAATTTCGGCTCTTCAGGCAGAACCATTAGTGGATGCACCACCCTGGAAATTAAGTAGTAGGTACCAAGGCTTCTGATTTCATTGATCTTAAAATTGTTTTCCAAAAAATCCATCAATTTATCGTCATCTAGAAGTAGGTTGTGCCAATGCCTCTCGATTTTATGTAAACCATAGGACTCCCTTATAATATTGAGCCCGTTTAATCCCTCATTAGTTCCCTCGATCATAAGGAATCTACCACCGCTTTTTAAAACTCTTTTGATTTCAAGCATCGCCTGCCTTTGATCTTCCCAGCTTCTTAGGTTGATTAGACAACGCTCGCTGATTACAACATCGAATGAGTTTTCTGGAAAAGCGAGATTAAGCACATCCATCTGTCTGAACGAGATGTTCTTATTATTTCCTTGTTTTTGATGGAGTTGTTGATTCGCCTGGTGTATCATTTCAGAAGAGAAGTCAATTCCCACGATACTCTTCGCCTTCTCAGAGTAAATCTCTGTAGCAAATCCATTTCCACATCCAACATCCAATACCTCTTCACTATTTTTCAGTTGACCCAAAATGAGATCGATTTCCAATAAACGCAATTGGATATCCCTCATAGTAGCTTGGGGGAGCTCTTTCAATTCCTTGGCTTTTTGATCCCAATAATCGAGGATTTCCTTTTTACCGGTTTTCTCTTTGCCATCAGTTATTTTCATATTTCTTACTCCTTTCCGAATTTGAACCATTCAAGTTATCCTATGACAACTTTTTATAGGGATCAAATAGACTTATATTTCCTATATCAATCGATGGTATTTATGATATCCTCTTCCAAACTAGCTTTGTACTCAAAACCCAGTTTTTCCCTGGCCTTGTTTATCTTTGAAATCTCAGATGGACATCAGGATAGCTCTCATTTTTTTATTTTTTCTAGCTCCTGGCTTATTCTTGATATTTCACCTGTGATGTCCATTCCCAATCTTGTTCTAATTGTTTTGATTACTTCGGTTGGTTTTTTACGTTCCGTATTCTTTATACTCACCTCTTCCAATATAATAAAACCTTCGCCCGTTACAACAGCCACCTCGCCCGTATTATTCCTCCTCTCAGCTACCTGACCAGGAATGCCTATAAAAGGATACTCAGGAATCTCAGAATGGCCTTTCCAAATCACAAGTTTTTCTGTTCCAATAAATGTATACGCTCCGGCAAATGGATCGGATACTGCCCTTATTAATCTGTCAATCACTATTGCAGGTTTGGACCAATCGATCTCACCATCCTTTGGAATGCGAGGGTAGCATCTTAATGATAATGGCTGATCATTGGGCTGGTGGCGTAATGTTATTGTATCATTTGCAAAACCATCTACCGCTTCCAAAAACATGTCGGGGGAATTATTATTGATAAATTCGTAGAGCTCCGAGATATAGGTTTTGTCGAACAGAGGCATTTCTCGTTGGAGTACAATTGGTCCTGCGTCCAATTCTGGTGTCATTAAATGCATTGTCAACACGATTTTTTTTTCACCGCAAATAATAGCCCAATTCGAAGTAGCATTTCCCCTGTATCGAGGTAAATCCCCTACATGAGCGTTTATAATACCATATGGAAAACAATCAATGACATCCTGCTGGATAATGGTTCTCCAGTTAACACTTATCGCAACGTCTGGGTAACTACTTTTTATCTGTTGGATAACTTCAGCCGAGTTGATCCGTTCTGTTTGTAAGAAATTTACTTTGAGCTTTTCAGCCAGCAACTTAAAATCATTTGCAACCGTATTGTAACCAGAGGACTCTTTGCATGTGATTATAATTGCTATATCATGGCCGCTTTCTTTCAGCTTTAAGATGCTGTTATAAAGGATCTCAGTCCTTCCTATTGCTGCTATTCTCATATAACGACTTCCATGTTCTGGCTAAATCAGATATTGTCATCCCTGAGAACTGACCATCGGTCTTTATCTGATGGACCAATTCTCTGAAAAATGTATCTGTTCCCTCTCCTGATTTCTTAATATAGCATTGTAGTTCAGAAAGAGAACACTTAGTTATATCTATTTCAGATTTGCACAGGAAATAATTATCCATAGAAATGGAATTCAACACAATATGGATCGGATGGAAGTTGAAAATCTTGATACCCTTCGTATGATATTTATCATTAGATAGTGAAAAGCAAGGATCTGGGCTATACATCTCAGTATCATCCTCCCAAAAATACGGGATGCGCACCAGGTTCATGTTCTTCGAGAAGAATATTTTATGCGGAACAATATTTGGTGTATTTGGAAGTAATATTGAAACATCGTAAAGGATATCGAATTCTTCCCTCAACATCCTAAGCAAAGATGTAGATTGCAATAAATCATGGGTTCTCGAAGATCTTGCCTCAGGAATTATTTTTTTTAGATTGATCAATGTTTCTCTCGGTGTTTTACCTTGGGTACTTCCCTCACCAAAATTTGGGTGAATGCCCAATTCAAAAAGGTTAGGATATTCAAGCAATCTCCTGATTTCTGGGCTTTCATGTGTAACAAACCATGTAGATTTTATTTCGTTCTCGATTAGAAAATTTGCCACTTGTGCTAATATTGAATCGGATGCCCAATCGGTGTCGATTGTTATCAAATACTCATTAATCATTATGAAACCTCTTTATTAAATGATTCTCACATAACCTATTTTACTGGCAATCGATTACTTAAATGCCCATTATACACCTTATTCTATTTATTTTTTACATACGGTTTATAAGGATATCAACTGCCGAGGATGGAGGTTAAACTTTTTTGGAAGGGCTTCTTTTTCTAAAAATGTATGCATGTTAGAATAAATCCCGTATCTCTAGCAACGCAAATCTCTAAGGTCTTTAACTTAGCAGATGCGTAAGAATTTTCACTAAAAAATATTCACAAATAACAAGATAAAAGGCATCAAGAATTATTCAACAGAATAAAGATAATGAAAATGAAAACTATTTAAAGCAATCCTTCGATATCCCAAATCAAATAATGAACAGGGACCAAGGGACCTCATCGGGAGACCATCCAAATGATAAAAAATTCGCATTCAAAGATACCATTGCTCAGACCGTATTTCGACTCAGAAGAATTGGAAGAAATCCAGAAAGTTTTAGAATCTGGTTGGGTCTCTCAAGGTCCAAAAGTAAAAGAGTTTGAGAAAAAGGTGGCTGATTATCTTGGTGTTAAATATGCCATTGCTGTCACAAATTGCACCTCAGCGCTACACCTATCATCATTAAGCCTGGGTATTAAGCAGGGAGATGAGATTTTAGTGGCAGATTATACATTTCCGGCAACCGGACATTCCGTATTATATTGCGGAGCAAGACCCGTATTTGTTGATATAGATTTAAGAACCTATAACATCAATCCAGAGCTGATTGAAGGGAAAATCACTGAGAGAACAAAAGCGATTATTCCAGTGCACACATTTGGTCAATCTGCGGAAATGGATAGAATCAAAGAAATTGCAGAAAAATATAACATAAAGGTAATTGAGGATGCTGCATGCGCGTTTGGTGCCCAATATAAGGGAAGATATGCAGGGACGATAGGAGATATCGGATGTTTTTCTTTCCATGCTAGAAAAGGCATAACAACGGGCGAGGGGGGGATGGTGGTTACAAATAAAGAAGATTTAGCGCAGAGAATCCGTGAGTTATCTGTCTTTGGTATGCGGAATGTATGGGATTTTGAAAGAACCGATGAATTTGTTATACCAGAATTTGTCAATATTGGATATAATTATAAAATGAGCGATATTGCTGCTGCAATTGGTGTTGTACAATTAAAAAAGCTTGAAAAAATCATAAAAAGAAAAATAGAACTCGCAAAATATTGGGATGAAAAACTTCAAGATATCGAAGATATTAAAGCACCTTTTGTTAAAGAAAATGTAAAACATATCTATCAAAGCTATGTTGCTCTTCTAAACCCAAACATAAAAAGGAACAAGATAATCCAGGAATTGATGCAAAAAGGTGTTCAAACCCAAATCGGGACTTATGCTTCTCATATTCAACCTGTATATAACTCAAAAGAGAAATGTCCTAAATCCCTTGAGGTATTTAATAGGTCCCTAGCTTTACCTATGCATTATATGCTAAACGAGGAAAGCATTGGGATAGCGGCAAAATATATTAAAACTGCATTGGAGAGACTGAAATGATATTAAGGAATAAGAATATCTTCATGACAGGGGGAGCGGGATTCATAGGTGCAGCGTTGATAGCTAGACTCATACAAAATAATGATATCATCGTGTATGATACATTGCAGCGTAATGCTCTGAAATACACAGACCTTTTAAAATATCCTAATCTTACCGTAGTTCAAGGTAATGTTTTGGATAGAGATAAACTTACGAATACTGTTGAGGATTGTGATGTTGTCGTACATCTAGCAGCAATAGCCGGTATTGCTTCGGTGATAAAAAGCCCCATTAACACAATGGAAGTTAATATGATAGGGACGTACAATGTTTTAAAAGCTATAGAACCCAGAATCGAAAAGATAGAGAGATTCATTTATTTTTCTACAAGCGAAGTCTTCGGTTCTTACGCCTACAAAGCGAAGGAAATCCACACCACTAACCTGGCCCCTGTTGGAGAGGCTAGATGGACCTATTCTGTGAGCAAATTAGCTGCCGAGCATTTGGTACATAGTTATTACAGGGAGTTTGCTCTTCCTGCGGTTACTATCCGACCGTTTAATATTTATGGACCTGGCCAGGTAGGTGAAGGTGCAATTCATGTATTTGTTACTAGAGCTCTTGAAGATTTGGAGATCCAGATTCACGGTGAAGGCGATCAGATTAGATCTTGGTGTTATATCGATGACATTATCCAGGGAATCATGTTTTGTTTAGAAAAGGACGAGGCAATTGGAGAGGTGTTCAATATTGGCAATCCAAGAGGAACATTGACGATACTTAGTCTAGCAGAGAAGGTGGTGCAACTTTGCGAGTCAAAAAGCAAAATAGTCTTTGTACCGAAGCATTATATTGATGTGGATTTGAGAATACCAAGCATAGAAAAAGCCATTAACATCTTAGGATTTAAGCCAGAGGTCGATTTAGATGATGGATTAAAGAGAACCATTGAATGGTATCGAAAAAAAATAGATTCTTCCAAAAAAACATAAAAAATATTGAGAAAAAAAGAATATAAAATTTTATATAAAAAATTGATATTTGAAAGTAATTACAAGAAGACTTTGAGATTAATTGACCCCTCTGAAAGATATGAAGCAGGATAGGGTAACATAATGGGCTCAGGGAGCATGTTTACTGCTTATCGATAATAATTCCCCTGTGGTTGGCATCGGTTCGTTATTTGCGAGTGCTTTGTATATCATCAGATGTTGGGCGGCAGAAACCTTTGCTGAGCAGTATTTTAAAGCATAAATTCTGTTTTCTAGTCCTTTTTTTCTAGCCTCATCTAGATTATCAGCTATATATGTCAATTTATATATAGCGTCTTTGATTAGTGTATCGTCATCCTCCCAATTAAAAACGCACATGCCATTACTCTCACCCATGAGATCCCTATACCATCCAACATTCGAGGCCAACATGTATCTTCCCATCATGGTTGCCTCTCTTCCAAATGTCGAGAGACAATTCGACACCTTTTTGTGAAAGTGCGGTACCACATCCGCTCCCTTAAGAAGAGAAGGTAGAGCCAAGTGACTGTATGTTCCTATGTAAAAGGCGTTTTTCGGATGTTTCTCGCATAATTGTTTCAATTGAATCCTAAGAATAGCCTGCTCCTTTGGAGGATATCTTCGAAAATATCCCCCCCAGACGAAGTAAATATCCCTACGCTTGGAAAGGATTTTCTTTGCAATTCTTATTAATATTGAATCTCCTTTCATGGCTTCTATGGAACCACCTTTAAAGATTACCAAACCTCTTTTTTCGATATTTCGTCGATACCAAGGGTGTAAATCGATCTTTTTTGGATCAAAAACCTCTTCGTCGATACCAAGGAATGGAAACATAACTATTTTTTTCTTTAAGGTTTCCTCATTGCCAGGAAAATGCTTGCTTGCCCGTTCGAGTAACAGATTTGTATCGGGCTCATCCGCAATAACCGCATCAGGTATTCTGAGTATAGCTTGCAAATAATATGGGTTTGTATGATCTTCGACATCTATTATCCCTGAATGTGTGCCATAATAGGTTAAAACAACCTTTCTAGGAATGCTAAGGGATTGAAGTAAATGGGGCAGTAAAGTAAAGCTGTGGATATGAAGGATATCTTCTTTACTCACTTCTTGAAATGCACGTATTGCCCAAAGGTTCCTAAAATTTCTCGTGAGTCTTACATGGTGAAAGTTATGGCCGAGAGCTGAGAGTAATTTATACAGTGGAAAGACCCTTTTCTTTGGCATATTATCATAGGTTAGGTATACGATATCGAGGCCAAGCTTTCTCAGATACTTAATTAAAGGGTTAGCAGCCGTAACAACCCCAACATTGGACCTGCTATCGAACTCTCCTATTTCATAAACCTTTCCTAGCATGCAAATCAACTACATACGGTCTACGATGGCATGTCACTCAATATTCCCTTTCTAAGTGATATGAGGTATTATACCAATAAAATGGATGAAGCAAAACGTATATCCTTTGTACCTTATTGATATAAAGGCATAAACATTTTCCTTCTCCACTCCATTTACCCATACTATCACTTAAATATAATATATCATCGAAAAATTCGTCCATATACGCCTCAAAGGTAAAACCAAATTCCTTAAAGTCCCTTTCGTTCCAAAAATCCCTATTTATCACCGGTGTAAAATCTCTATGAGGAGCGATGCCTTTAATTTGTATATCAAATATTAGTTCTAGCATCTTTTTTTCCTTAGATATCACTGTACTTGGATCTTGTTTTGTGATTTCAGAAAAATCGAGATGCTCATAATGTAAACCAATGTCGTGCCCAAGCTCGATAATCTTTTTGATCACATTATATGTTTTAAAACCAAAAGGGTTGTAATTATCCGTATGTACTCGCACAAAATATGTTGCTTTGGCTCCAAGTTCATTCTCGATCTTTGCGAATTCTAGAGCTGAGGACGGAGAAAATTCAATATCATGGCGGATTATTAGGAATTTATCTGCTCGCCTACCTTTTGCAAATTCCTCCATACTAATGAAGTCGTATCCATTATTCTTAGCCGTTTTTAAAAGATATCTATAATGCTCAAAAGTGAATGGACATCCGGGCACTGGGATATTGGATGAATATTCCATTTCTAAGCACCTCGAATAATATCATTACTTTTTGGTCCCTCGTTAAATAATAGGTCGATAATTGACATATTAGGAATGAAATCTCCAAACAATTGTCTATAAGTGGGGTGGTGGAAATCCTGGTATGTCAAATTTATGCCATTTTCCCTAAACTTATTTTCATCCATATAGTCTTTGCCGTGTATCCCTGAGAGGTATGTATCTCCCCCAACGGCTTTTACTATATTTATCAGGTTTTCTGTTGATGTTCCCTTAATATCAAGCTCAGAACTCCTTATGAACTTTATTTTTATGCCTAGTATATTTACAATATTCCTAATTATATACTCATTCAATTCAGATAGTTTTTCCCATTCTTTTTGATATAGATCCTCAAAGAAATAGGAATAATCATCAAAGTAATGCGCTTTTTTATAATTAAACAAGATGCTCTTCCAATGCTTTTTCCTCCAATTTATATGGTTATCAATTTCTACATCTAATGTTAATTGGCCGAAATGGCCTTTTATCAGCACAGGTACGGTTAGGTATATCCACCCTTTTGCGGTTTTAATTTTATTTCTATTAGCTACTTGGTTTTTCCCATATTGTCTATCGTCAAGAAATACAAATATATCTGAGTTATATATCTTGTGAAAATACCCTATCCATGGGAGGTAATTTGGTTGATGAATCGCCACCATTTTTCCCATTTAATATTCCTCAGGGCTCCAATAAAGAATTAGATATTATAACTTTTTGTATAAATTCTCAGGATTCTATAATGAAACCACAATATCTATTCTATTTTCGACCATAGAATAGAGATGAAAATTTAAATCATCTAAAAAGCATTAATTCCATTTTTTTACTTTCATATATATTTTATTAGATTCAATATGGGATACTGGTGATCCAAATGCAAATGAATTTTCATTAATATCCTTCAATACCAAAGATCCTGCACCAATTACAGAGTTCTTACCGATATGTACACCTGAGCCAATAGTTACTCCAGGACCTATATATACATTGTCTCCAATTACACATTCCCCTGCAATAAAGCTATTTCCATGTATAGAAACATTGTTCCCAACTTTACATCCTTCGAGAATTGAAACCGCCGGGGAAATTATACAATTTGAGCCAATCTCGCAGTATGTAGATATGGTTGCATATGAGAGAACGAAGGTTCCTTTTTGAATTGATGAATTACTTGAAATACAACTATCTTTATGGATTGCAGAAATCGGTTGGAGGCCAACATTAATACATGCATTATAGACATAATCTTTAATTGCGACATGTTTCGCAGCACCTAAACCAACTGCAAAATGTGTTATTCCTTTTTCTTTATAGAAGTCTAAAATGTTCGAAAATTTTCCAATGACCTTATAACCATAATATTCTTGGTCTAATTTATCTGGGTCGTCATCGAGGATGCCAATAATATTGAACTCTTTAATTTTTTCATTATATCTCAATAAATCAATAATATTTGCCGAAGTTAGACTCGTACTAAATATAATGCTAACCTTGCTCATTCTATCACAAATTTCTGCACCCTTGCATGTTCAAATACGTATAAGAACATTTTGAGTGTGGTTAGGATATAGAGCATTACAACTAATAATATATGTCAGTTAAATGATACAAAGTATTAGAATTGTTACAAATTTTTTTCAAAAGTTTTAAATCCCAACTATTGCCCTACCCATTCAAGGTGTAATCATGATCCCTCATTCGAGACCCACCATAGGAAAGGATGATATAAAGGCAGTTTCTGATGTTATGAAATCGCTTCAGATTTCAATTGGTCCCAAAACTAGGGAATTTGAGAAAAAATTGAGTGATTTTATAGGTGTACATGATGCTGTGGCTACATCTTCTGGTACCACTGCATTACATCTCGCTTTGGAATGCATGGGCGTTGGTGAGAGGGATGAGGTGATCCTACCTACAGGTGTATGCCATTCTTTGATTAACAGCATTCATTACTGCGGTGCAAAACCAATTCTTGTCGACATCGATTACGATGATTTAAATATCTCTGTAGCGGACGTAAAAAGAAAAATTACACCTAAAACGAAGGCCGTTATCGTTCCCCATATGTATGGAAGGCCAGCGAATATGGACGCTCTTTTGGATTTGGATATTTATATAATCGAGGACTGTGCCCATGCTATCGGAGCAAACTATGGAAATAAAAAGGTAGGTAGCATCGGAGATGCAGCCATGTTTTCGTTCTATGCCACGAAGATGATAGCTACTGGGGAAGGTGGAATGGTGACCTTTAAATCTGAGGAGGCTCTAAAAAAGGCTCGAGACCTAAGAGAATACAATTTTAAGAAGACATATAAATTGCGATATAACTACAAGATGACGGATATGCAGGCCGCTTTAGGAATCACCCAACTGGCGAAATTACCTGAATTCATCGAAAAGAGAAGGGTTTTGGCAGAATCCTATAACAACGCTTTTCAATCGATACCAGCGGGACTGCCAGAACTCCATGTGAATGTGTTCTACAGGTATATTATGCATCTTAAAAAACCAAATGTAAAGGAAATCGTGAAGAAGCTTGAAAAAAATGGTATTTCTTCACAATGCCCTGTCCACCCTTTACATAGGCTATTGAATATGAAAGGATTTGAGAACGCAGAGAAGGCCATGAAAACTGCGCTTTCCATACCGATCTATCCGTCCCTCACAAAGAGTGAATTTGAAAAGATTGTGAAGGTTTTGAGAGCTGAAGTCAAATGAAAAGTTTTACTCCGTTTTATTGAGGTTAAAGCTATTTTTTAGAGTTAATAGTTTCAAATATTGCCTACGATATTTGGACTCCCTATCATTATTATAAAATGTATCTAATCTATTCCCAACTCTCTGAGGGCAATTTATTTAAATCGTGCTGGTATTTTAGTTGCTAATTAAAGATTTCAATTTACAGTTGATTCTATGGAAAAATACGATATTATGGTATTTGCCCCTCACCCGGATGATGAGGCATTAGGCTGCGGAGGTTTGATTTATAAAGCCGTTCAAAAGGGGAAAAAAGTCAAGGTTATTGTAGTAGCGAATGGAGAATCGAGTTTGGAAGGTACAGAATGGTTTTACGGCCATAAACCAACAACTCAGGATTTCATCAACATAGGGTATGTGAGACAAAAAGAGTCGATATCTGCAATGAAGGTTCTTGGTCTGGCACAAGATGATGTGATATTTTTGGGATACCCCAACGATGGTTTATTGGAAATCATCACTTCAGATGTTTATTCAAGGGATAATCCCTATAGATCTGGATTTACAAATTTCGATAGGGTTTCATATGAAAATTCTCGTAGTATGGGTGCACCTTTTTGCAAGGAGAGTTTGTTTAACGATATAATGGCTATCTTGAAGGAGTGCAAACCAAAATATGTGTATGTAACGCATCCAATGGATAGTCATTTTGATCACAGGGCATGTGGCACTTTCGTATACTCAACTGTAAAAAAATTTGATAGGACAATCCATGTTCTCACTTATTTCATTGCTAAATCGAAGATTCCATCCCCAAAACGGCGCTTAGTTTATAAATGTACTGGGCAACTAAAAGAAAAATATCTGAATATGGATACAAGAAAAATAAAAGAACGATGTATAAGCGAATACAAATCACAGAGTTTTCTATTTGAAGAACTCGCTTTCCACAACGAAGTTGAGAGATTTTGGAAATTGGAACATGGTATTCGTGCAAAAATTGCAAAGAAGCTAATTTTAAGCCTAAGGTATTAAAGGTTTGCTTGAGGTTTGAACCTCCCCATAAAATTTTTTTCCTAGCATTTAATCTACGAATTTTTAATCATTTCTTTTTCGGCTCTTATTTTATGTATTTTCCTCTGTAATCCAATTTTTCCATGGATATGCAGCCGTTTAAGTAATCTAGCGGTGATATCATTAATAAATATTCTTGTATCTATTTTACTATAATATAACGAAACAAAGTTTTTAAGATACCAGTTTATCAATTTATTACTTAATTGTGGATAGTTTAAAATAGATCCTTCTAAAAAGCTTTTTACTTTTTCCTTTTTTTCTTCAATAACCCAACCATTGCTATAGCATAGTTCTCCTAATTGAGTTCCTCTAAAAGGATAGAAGGCTGACACTCCGACAACATATGGTTTCACCATCGCATTCAACTTTATTGTTTCCAAAATATTTTTTTCAGTTTCATAGGGAATACCAACCATATTATAGGTATAGGCCTTTAGGTCGAATTCCTTTACCAATTTAAAAGTTGTTTTTATTTGTGAATTTGTAGTCCGTCGTTTTAATACATTTTTACGTAACGACTCACTACCAGATTCTAATCCTATTGCTAAATATTTACAGCCTGCCTTAGCTATCATAGAGACCCTTGATCTGGTGGAAGTTTCTGGGCGTGCATTGCAAATAAAAGGCATATCCACTTCTCTTTTATATTTGTACGAAAATTTCTCTATCCATTTTCTATTGAGTAAAAAAGTATCATCAAAAAAGGCTATTATTCCAAATTTATACCTACTTTTTAGATCTACTAAGTGCTCAATAATTCTATCAATCTTTTGATATCTAACATAATTACTACCATTAGGGTAGCTGTGTTTCAAATGATAATTTAAACAATAGGTGCATTGAAAAGGACAGCCTCTATTACATAAATATCCGAATTTTGTTTTGCCGTCAAACTCACCTCCAAGCACAGTTTCATTATCAAATATAGAAAAGTCCATAAATGGTAATTTTGTAATATCAGGAGGGTAATCTAACTCATTTCTGTGAATCTTTCCATTTTCTTTTAACCATATACCTCGGAGTTCATCTATTGGCTTCTTTCGTTCTAAGTTTTCGAGAAGCTCTACTAAAATATTTTCTGCTTCGCCTCTTATAACAATATCAATACCATAAGTTTTAATTATTCTCTCAGGAGCTATTGTAGGATAAGCACCACCAACAATTATAGGTAGTTCAAATTCATCCTTTATTTTATGGCTAAGCTTTATGAGATTTTGTTCTTCTAGTTCTGTAAGGGTAAAACCAATAATATCAGGCTTATATCTTTTTATGTGATCGATAGTTTTTTCAATATATTTATTTTTATCTTTTCTTTTCAAGTGAGTAAGAGTTACTTTATATCCTTTAGATTTTAGTACAGCTGATAAACTTGCAAGGCCAAAATGTACATCTCCCCCTGGACTTTCCATATTTTCTAAATCTAGAAAAATAAAATGAACATTCATCTAAACACCATATTACTAACCATAATATTACTTTTTAATTGCATATATAATCTAGTTTTGCATTCATATTGCAGCCTAAACTTTCTATTTGTCTACAATGGTTCCCTGTTCTTATATTTTTCTCTGTTTTTTTATTTTTTGATTATATGTGATTTGAGATTTCCCACATATAAGAAATATTAAGAGAGTCCATATTTAATATTCCATAATTAAGATATCGGGAAATAAAATAAGAAATGTCTATGGATTTAACCTTTTAAAAAATATTTCTTGTGCCTTTAAGAGGCATTTCTCATACTCTTCGGCCTTTTTCTCCCATATAAAACGTTTCGCCCAGTTCATACCCCTAATAGATAATTCATTTTTAAGCTCTTCGTTCTTAAGGAGTTTACTCAATGTATTAGCCCATAAATCTATATTCTCAGATGGAAGGAGAATCGCATTTCCTCCAGTGGATTCCCTTAAGGAAGGAATATCGGAGGCAACAACTGGTAAGCCACAAGCCATGGCTTCAATGGATACAAGAGGGAAAACCTCGCTCTTGGAGGGAAATACAAAAATTGTTGAGGAGCGATAGTACTTAAAAACATCCTGATGAGGTAGAGAACCTGTGAGTACAACTTTTGATTGTAGACCATATCCTGCGATCATTTTTTTTAATTCCCCTAAGATATCGCCATCTCCCACTATGGTTAATCTAAGTTTTGGAAGCTGTTTTTGCAACCTTCTGAATATATCAATCAATTCAAAAACTCCCTTAGAGGGCTGTAATCGTCCTACAAAAAGTAAGGAATGTAGCTCATCTTCAGTTTGAGTGATATTCTGTCTAATATCCGCGAATAGAGAGGAGGGAATCCCAGGTGTTACTACATCTTTTATATCGATATCATGAACCTTGCCAATCAGAGATTGTGTATTTCTACTAACAGCTACATATAAAGTAGATTTATCAGTCTCGAAGAATTCCCTTGAATATGGGCCTCCTAGAATATGAAAAACTGATGGCACTCCAAGTTTAAATGCTAGATTTGAGAATAATCTGCTGTCTAACCAATAGTGTGTAGATATAACGTCCATACCTTTGATTCTTTGCCTAATTTTGGGTCTAATCAAACTATTATAGTAAAAGCTAAATGATTCTGTTTTATAGGGCGTCAGACGGCGACCGAGTTTAATTGCCAAGTTGTTCAAAGGTGTGAATCTAGGCCAAAACGGAACTGTTAAAACGTCATACGGAGCATCCATGAGCTCTTTTTGCAGGGGTTTGTAACGACTCCTTCCGGTTAATACCGTAACTTCATGTTTATTGCTTAGATATTTTGCAAATTGACGGATTGTAGTCTCTCCACCTCCCTGAGTCGTCCCAGTAGAAGGGGTAATAAAACATATTTTCATTGGGAGATATATTAGTAATCTAGGATTAATAATTTTTCACACATCTTGTTGTACATTTTTTTATTTTTTCATCCTTTACCAGGTAATCGAATAATATAATTAAAATTAATAAGATAGAAATACTGTAATATCTCAACAGTCCTACCCTAATTACACGGTTGCTTATGTTACCGTAAAAATAATCAAGGCACAGTTATTTAAATACCTGAATTGCTATGGAGATATGTCATGCACACTTATACAGAAAATTTCTATAAAGGTCATATAGAAGGGGCAAAACGATCCGCTAAGGAAATAATTCCATTGGTTTTAGAACTGGTCCAACCTAAGTGTGTTCTTGATGTTGGATGCGGCCTAGGAGCTTGGTTATCTGTGCTCAGAGAGTACGGTATTGAGGATAGTTGGGGTATCGATGGTGACTGGGTGGACAAGAAAATGCTACAAATTCCGGGGGAACGATTCAAATCATTTGACCTTAAAAAACCATTTCGATTAGACAAGCAATTTGATTTAGTCGTTTCATTGGAAGTAGCCGAACATCTTCCCAGCGATTCTGCAGAGATATTTGTAGATTCGCTCACGAGGCATGGCCCAGTAATTCTTTTCTCTGCGGCAATACCCTTCCAAGGGGGTACACACCATATAAACGAACAATGGCCCGATTATTGGGTGAAACACTTTGAAAATAAAGGTTATGTTGTGATTGACCCCATCAGAAAGAAAATATGGCAAAATGATAATATAGAATTTTGGTATGCCCAAAATATATTGATGTTCGTTAGGAAGGACCATTTAGAAAAGTATCCTTTACTTCAAAAGGAGTTTGAAAAAACAAATACTTCCCAGCTTTCAATTGTTCATCCGAAGCAACATATGATATCATTGTCAGCTTCTGATCCAAAGAATATGTCACTTAAAGAAGTTCTATTATGTATACCAACATTGATGAAAAATGCTTTAAAGAGAAGAATAAAGAGATTTTTCCCGATAAAATAAAAATGTGGTAATGGTATCCAACCTCAAATCATATTACGTCCCCTAATTTCTTATAAAAGGTCACATTTTATCCCTATTAATAGATTTTTTTCGAGGAATAAATTTAGACAGTATGTTCTTTAAGTCCTCTTTTTCATATGGTTCTAAGCCTTTGGTATAGAAAAGAGCCAGATAAACACCACATCCCACTACAAAATATGCTCCAAGTTCAATAATATCTTTAATGAGTGACAACATGTTCGGATGAATGTCTATTATTATCGGGGTACGCCATAACAAAAGCCCATACATTAATAATGCTACAACTCCGGCATAAGGAAATGTCTTGGCGAATACCTGTTTTGCGTAGGTTTTCCATTTAATGTCTAGGACATTGAACACATGCCGCAAGAAAAAGACTTCTAAAAGAACGAAAGGAATGGTTGTTCCAAGAGCCACGCCTTTTAGACCAAAGCCCTGTTGAACGAGAAATACGCTGATACCCAAATTCAAGATCGCAACAATCCCGTAGAATTTCACAAATTTTTTTATCTTATTCATGCCAATCAGTATCTGGGTCGCCACATAGTTATTAAAATCAAAAAATAAAGAAATTATAAGGATTTGAACTATTATGTAATATTGAGCGTATTCGTCCCCCATCCATAAGATTAATAATTTGTCCGATAGAAACAGTAATGGTACAGCAAAAGCAAGGCATATCGCAAGCACGTATTTTGTAGTTCGTAAGAACATTCGCCTCAGCGCCTGTTGATTTTGCATTGCCTCTAGCTCAGATGCCGCAGGAATCATAGCATATAGACCTACCGCTGGTATTTGTCCCGGTATCATGTATAATTTCCATGCTGCCTGGTAGAATGTGATTAATGCTACATCTATGAGTAGGCCTATCACTAACCTATCTGTATAATAAATGACCATTACAAACACTGAGAGAAGGAATACGCTCATGCTTAGATCCATTAGAACTTTAACCATTCCCCCCCTCAAATAAGAAAAGGTTATTGATACATCAGGTAGTAATTTTTGAATATACCATCCTGTAATAATAAATCCAACCAAGCCTGTACATGTCGTATAAAATACCAATTCTATGATACCTAAGCCTAAAGAGAGCACCAATACAACGACACCGAGGTTTATAAGCGACATTATGAAGGTTATTAATGCTAAAATATCGTATCTTTGAAGCCCGGCTAATACTCCTTTAAGCGAGGCCAAAGATAAGCTAAATATGAAAGTTGCCCCAATAATATACATAATTGCTCTTGCCTTTGGGTAGAAGTCAGGAGATTCTAATGCTGGTAGTACTCCAGCAAGATAGTTTAATAAAAATGTCCCCACCAAGAATATCAATATCGTCCCAATGATACCTATGAAAAGGAATATAAAAAAAGTAGTATTGATAACCTCATTGAGCTTTTCTTTATCATCTTTTGCATGATACTCTGCAACGAA